>OCVV011361137.1_pt1 | contig 47776 bp, 39 predicted proteins | sample 1539721 | NCBI WGS metagenome assembly OCVV01 (sample SAMN02144230, study PRJEB22623) | gut metagenome | biome: sheep rumen | host: Ovis aries | place: New Zealand | reverse complement strand
TTGCCACTTTAGCTCAGTTGGCCAGAGCACCGCACTTGTAATGCGGGGGTCCTCAGTTCGAATCTGAGAAGTGGCTCCATATAAAGGTCATTAGTTTTGAGATAGCTCTTAATTATTGGCTTTTTTTATGTTTTTATAATCTAATAAAATAAAAATTTTTGGACATCATAATATAATAAGTCAAATGGCAAAAGGAGTAAAAATGTTTAAACCACGAGCTATATATTATGAAAAACAAATAAAAGAATATGAGTTAGGCAAGGAACTTTTGAAAAAATATAATGATATTCCAAAAGTAATTATCGAAAGCCACAATAACATAGAGGAAATGAGAAAAAAAGAGAACAAAGAATTTCTTAATATGAAGAGAAATTTAATAATAGGGGTTAGAAAAACACATAGATATGTAGAAAATCATAAAGTTTCAGATTACTTAGTACCATACACATCTTCAGGTTGTACAGCTTCATGTATGTATTGCTATCTAGTTTGTAATTATAATAAATGCGCATATTTAAGACTATTTGTAAATAGAGAGCAAATGTTAAATAAAATAATAAAAACTGCAGAAAAATCAGAAAAAGATTTAACATTTGAAATAGGTAGCAATAGTGATTTGGTTTTAGAAAATACAATAACAAATAATTTAGTATGGACAATTGAAAACTTTAAAAATTCTAAAAAAGGAAAACTAACATTTCCAACCAAATTTGATATGGTAGACCCACTATTATCATTAGACCATAAAGGTAAAGTAATTATAAGAGTAAGTGTTAACCCAGAAGAAATTATAAATAAAGTTGAATTTGGTACTTCAAGGTTGCAAGGAAGAATAGAAGCAATTAATAAATTGGTAGATGCAGGATATGAAATAGGTATATTAATTGCACCAGTTATATTTGTTGATAATTGGGAGAATTTATATTTAGAATTAATACAAAAACTAAAAAATGAGCTTACAGATAAAGCCAAAAGAGGTATGTTTTTTGAAATAATTTTTATGACATATAGTTTTGTGCATACAAAAATTAACGAAGAAGCTTTCCCCAATGCAATCAATCTATATAATAAAGAATGTATGACCGGTAGAGGAAGAGGTAAATATTGGTATAAAAACGAAATTAGAAAAGAAGGAGAAAAGTTTTTTAGAGAAAATGTAAATAAATATTTTCAAAATAATGAAATATTATATATAGTGTAGCTTATTTTGTGTTTTTGTTCAGATTTAAAATTGTTTTAGCTCTGATTATGCTGTGATTTATAAATAAAAATTTAATTCCTTTACTGGTCAAACTAATTATTAGAACGGGCATTTCAACGTAATTAGACTGAACAGTAACATTATGCTAATAAAAACAAGCAGAAGGTATTGTAATAAAAGCAAAAAATAGATATAATATCTAAAAATTGCAAAAAAGTTTCAAGCCACAAGGTAAAAATAGGAGATAAAAATGTTGAATCAATTTTCAAGAACAGAGTTAATAATAGGAAAAGAAGCGGTAGAAAAATTACACAAAGCAAGAATTGCAGTATTTGGAATAGGTGGAGTAGGTTCATTTGTAGTAGAAGGACTAGTAAGAGCAGGTATAGAAAATTTTATATTAGTAGATAATGATAAAGTTTGTTTAACCAATCTTAATAGACAAATTATTGCTACAAGAAAAACAGTTGGAAAACCTAAAGTAGAAGTTGCTAAGGCAAGGATATTAGAGATAAGTCCAAATGCTAATGTACAAACCCACCAAGAGTTTTTTATGCCAGAAAGTAAAGAAATCTTAGATAATACGGTAGATTACATTGTGGATAGTGTAGATACTGTAACAGCAAAAATAGAACTTGTAATGAGGGCAAGCAAACTAAATATTCCTATAATATCAAGTATGGGAACAGGAAATAAACTTGACCCAACTAAATTTGAAGTTACTGATATTTATAAAACAAGTATATGCCCATTAGCTAAAGTGATGAGAAAGGAATTAAGAGCTAGAAATATAAAAAGTTTAAAGGTTGTATATTCAAAAGAAGAGCCAATAAAACCAAATGAAACAACAGAAAGTAGCAATTTTAAATGTTTAATTAATACAAAAGGAAAATGCACAATTAGAAAGCAAGTACCAGGAAGCATATCATTTGTACCGTCAGTGGCCGGATTAATTATAGCAGGGGAAGTAGTAAAAGATATTATAAAAGGCAAATAATAGGAGGAAAATATAATGGAAAAGGACATTGCGATAGTAACAGGAGCATCACGCGGAATAGGAAGAGAGATTGCGAAAATGCTAGCTAGGAGCGGAATGCAAGTTATAGCAAATTACAATAAATCTGAGAATAAAGCAAAAGAATTACAAGAGGAATTAGGTAAAGAAAATATTAATATAGATATTTATAAAGCAGATGTCTCTAAAAGAGCAGATGTAAAAAAACTTGTAGATTATACATTAAATAAATATGGAAATATTGATGTTCTTATTAATAATGCAGGAATTGACCAAGAGAAAATGCTTCAAGATATTACAGATGATGATTGGAATAAAATTATAAATGTTAATTTATATTCCGTATTTTGTGTAACTCAAGAGGTAGTACCTAATATGATTAATAATAAAAGAGGTTGTGTAATAAATATTTCTTCAATTTACGGGGTAACAGGAGGGGCTTGTGCTGCTCTTTACTCTGCAACGAAGGCTGGAATTGATGGCATTACAAAAGCTCTTGCTAAAGAACTTGGACCGTCTAATATAAGAGTAAATTCCATTGCTCCAGGATTTATAAATACCGATATGAATGCGTATTTTACAGAAAAAGAAATAGACGAGGTGAAAGAACAAACACCATTACATAAAATAGGTGAAGGAAAAGATATAGCAAAATGTGTTAAATGGCTTGTAGAAGATGAATTTACCACAGGACAAGTTATTTCTATAAATGGGGGATGGTTTATATAAAAAGGCAACTGTTTGTGGTGAACAGTTGCCTTTTAAAATTCATATTAATTATTTCCATCAGTTAGTTTTCTTTTATAATTTCCAGAGATTAATTTTGGAAGATAAGTTATTAATTTATATACAGCTAAACGAACCTTTTTGCTCCATAAATAGGATCTTCTTAATTTCCTAGCAGAGCCTAAAGAGACTGGTTCATCATCTAAAACAATTAATTCATTTTGTACTTTTTCTAATGGGAAAATGTAATTTTGACCATTATTATTATCCCAAATTCCATTTTCATTATTAAAGCAGAAATTAAAAGTATCACCTTCTAATAAATTAATTTCAGCTTGAAAACCAAGTTCTGTTTTTTCCATTTTTACATCTGAAACATTCTCCCAATTTGTACCAAAACCATAATGAATAGACACTTCCTTCGAAGAATCTTGAAATAATTGCCCTATATATGAAATTTTTACTTTACTATTTTCTACTAATTTATCTGTATTAAAAAATATATTTTTTGTTAATTCCATGTTTCTATCTCCTTAATTTATCTTTCGCTTTCAACATTATAATATTAAATTATACATTATTCAAGATATTTATCAAAAATAATATAAATGTAATATAATTGTAAAGAAAATGTAATAAAAAATAAATTTGTAATATTATAATCTAAGATACATAATATTAAATATTAACAATCACTTTTCAATCTTTAAAAAATATTAAAATATATTGTAAAAAGAAAAACTTTATGGTAAGATTTAAATGAAGGATAAAAATAAAAGGGGAATTTTTTATGGAAGAGAATTTAGTAAAAGAAGAAAAAGCGGAATTCAAAAAAGTAAATGATAGTCCTAAAAATCAAGAAAAAGAGATAAAAAATATGGATAATATCAAAAAAAATAAAAATTTCAAAAAAACATGCATAATAATAGGAATAATTATAATTGCAACAATGGTTTTATCAACGATTTTTGCATTATTAAATATTAATAATGCAAAAATAATATGTGGAGTATCAATTTCTGGAATTGAAGTATCTGGATTAACAAAGGAAGAAGCAAAAGCAAAAATAGATGCTATATATAATGAGAAAAAGGAAAAAGAAATAAGCATTAACTATAAAGATTATGAAACAACTTTAAATCCAAAATTAATGGAAGTAAACTATGATATAGAAAAAGCGGTGAATGAAGCCTATTTGATTGGTAGAAAAGATAATATATTTTTAAGTAATTACGATATTCTATTTACTCTAATTGGAAAGAAAAATATAAATGTTGAAATGAATTTAAATGAAGATGTAGCAAAGCAAACAATAAATGATATAGGAGTAAATTTACCAGGGGTAATTATAGAATCAAGTTATTCTGTTGAGGATGATGAGTTAATTATAACAAAAGGAAAAGCTGGAATTATAATAGATACAGACAAGTTACTTAATAAAGTAAAAGAAAGATTAAATAATGTAGATGAAACGCAAGATTATATAGAAATACCGGTTAAAAATAAAGAACCAGAAATAATAGACTTAGATAAGATACACGAAGAAATTTATAAAGAAGCAAAAGACGCATATTACACGAAAAATCCATTTACAGTTTATCCAGAAGTAGAAGGTGTGGATTTCGATGTAGAGGCAGCAAAAACATTACTTGCACAGGAAAAAGAAGAATATGTGATAAAATTAAAAATAACAAAACCAAAAGTAACAATAGAGCAAATAGGAACAGAAGCCTTCCCAGATAGACTTTCAATATTTACAACAAGATATGATGCAAGTGATGTAAATAGAACAACAAACTTAAAAATTGCATGCCAAAAAATTAATGGAAAGGTATTAATGGCAGGAGAGACATTTTCTTATAATAAAACTTTAGGAGCAAGAACAGTAGCAGCAGGATTTAAAAATGGTAAGGTATATGAGGCAGGTGAAGTAGTAGATGGAATAGGAGGAGGAATTTGTCAGATTTCATCAACATTGTATAATGCAATATTAATGGCAAACTTAGAAACAATAGAAAGAAGAAACCATCAATTTGTAACCTCATATGTAGGACCAGGAAGAGATGCAACCGTTGTTTATGGAATGACAGATTTTAAATTTAAAAACACAAGAAAATATCCTATAAGAATAGTGGCATCTGCGCAAAATGGAATTGCAACTGTATCAATATATGGAATTAAAGAAGAAAATGAGTATACATTTAATTTTAGTACAAAAACAATATCAGTAATACCACCTACAACAAAATATGAAGAAGATCCAAGCCTACCAGTAGGTACAGAAAAAGTAAAAAGAAAAGGAACAAATGGACAAAAAACAGAAACATATATTACAAAAATGCAAAATGGAAAAGTAATATCAACAAAATTACTTTCAAGAGATACATATGATGCTATGCAGAGAATTGTAGTAAGAGGAACTGGAGGAAAAACGACGACAACTGAAACTCAACAACAAACAATACCTGAAGAGAAACAAACTCAAACAACTGTAACAAAAACTCCTACAACACCGACTGAGGAAACTCAAGGGCAAACAGGAGAAAGTGAAGAAACAACAGAAACAACACCGTAGTCTAAAAAACAAAATAGCCAATATTCATAATGATGGTCTGTTCAGCTTAAAAATTGTTTTAGCCATGCTTAGCAGTCCATGGTATTGGCTATTTTTAATTTAAAGTCTTGACAATAAAACAAAAAGGTACTATAATTTAAAAGTACTAAAATTATCTAGGTAATTAACGTAGTTGATAGAGGTGTATATTCTTAATCAGTTAGTTATCAAAATAAAAAATGTTGTTAAATAATTAAATATGCGTTATTAGCTCAGTTGGTAGAGCAGCGGACTCTTAATCCGAAGGTCCAGGGTTCGACCCCCTGATGACGCACCATAGATGAAATGGAGGATTTTTTAATATTCTCTATTTTTTTGTATTAAGAAGAAACACTTAATAATATAGAACACAGATGTATTAGTGAAATAAGAGAAGAAATATTTCATAATTCATACAAAAAACCAAAAAATTCAATTCATATAAAATTGACATTATGAAAATAAAATGTTATAATAAAACGAATGTTAAATAAAGACTATTATTACGGATAATTTTAACAGTATTTGACAATAATAATTTTAAATAATTATTAAAAAATTATTTTGCGTTGAAGATGAAAGGCTGTAAAGGTTACTAGTAGAGAGTAAGGGCCTGTGGCTGGAAGCCCTTTTAGAAAACGTACATAACCGAAACACATTGGAGTGGAATAATTTTTAAAGAGTGGAAAGTTAAAACTTTCAATCTGGGTGGTACCGCGGATATTAATATATATTCGTCCCTGTAATTTTAAGCAGAGGGCGATTTTTTGTACCCAAAAATCGCATTTAGCTAAATTGAAGGAGGAATAAAAATGAAGGAGTACAGAACGCATTATTGTGATGAAATCACCAAAGAGGATGTTGGAAAAAAAGTACGAATTTCAGGGTTCGTGGAAACAATTAGAGATTTAGGAGGATTGGTATTCTTAGATATTCGAGACATGTATGGAATAACACAGGTAGTAACATCCGCAGAGAGCAAAGACGTAGATATAATATCTCATATTCCAGTCCAATCAGTAGTTACTGTTTATGGAACAGTTAGGGAAAGGTCAGATGATACAATAAATTTAAAGATAAAAACAGGTAAAGTTGAAATTTATATTGAGGAAATTAAGATTCTAGGAAAGAGAACAAAATCTCTACCATTTGAGATTGATGGAGATACACCTGTAAGAGAGGATTTAAGACTTAAATACAGATACTTAGATTTAAGGTCAGAAAAATTAAGAAAAAATCTAAAATTGAGAGCAAAAGTAATTCAATTTTTAAGAGATCAAATGATACAAAAGGATTTTTTAGAAGTGCAAACACCAATATTAACAGCTTCTTCACCAGAAGGTGCAAGAGATTATCTTGTACCAAGTAGATTGCATAAAGGTAAATTTTACGCACTACCACAAGCACCACAACAGTTTAAACAATTATTGATGGTGGCAGGTATAGATAAATATTTTCAAATAGCACCTTGTTTTAGAGATGAAGATGCAAGAGCAGATAGAGTACCAGGTGAATTCTATCAATTAGATATGGAAATGGCATATAGCACACAAGAGGATATTTTTGACATAATGGAACCAGTAATGTACGAAACTTTCAAGAAATTTTCAGACAAAGAAGTTTCAAAATATCCATTCAGAAGAATTACCTATAAAGATGCTATGTCTAAATATGGTAGCGATAAACCAGATTTAAGAAATCCGTTAGAGATTGTTGATGTAACAGATGTATTTGAAAATATCAATTTGAAAGCATTTGCTGGACAAAATGTTAGAATAATTGCAACTCATGATGTAAAAGATAAACCAAGAAGCTTTTTTGAGGGAATGACAAATTATGCAATAAAAGATTTGAAAGCGAAAGGTTTAGCGTGGCTTAGAATTATGGATGACTTGAGTTTACAAGGACCAATTGCTAAATTTATTCCAGAAGATGCAAAATTAGAGATGTTAAAAAGAACAGATTCAAAAGAAGGAGATTGTATATTCTTTATTGCAGAATATCCTAAAGCTGTTGATAAATTAGCAGGAGCAGTTAGAGACGAATTAGGTAGAAGATTAGGATTAATAGATGAAAAAAAGGTTGAATTCTGCTGGATAACAGACTTTCCTATGTATGAATATGACGAAAAAGGAAAATTAACATTTTGTCATAATCCGTTTTCAATGCCACAAGGAGGATTAGAATCTCTAAATTCAGAAGACTTATTATCAATAGTTGCATATCAATATGATTTAGTATGTAATGGAGTAGAATTAGCCTCTCGGTGCGGTTAGAAACCACGACCCTGAAATAATGATAAAAGCATTCGAAAAAGTGGGTTATAATAGAGAGTATATAGAAGAAAAATTTACTGCAATGTTTTCAGCATTTCAGTTCGGAGCACCACCACATGCAGGAATTGCACCAGGAATAGACAGAATGTTAATGTTGCTTACAGAAAGTGAAACAATTAGGGAAGTTATTGCATTCCCTCTAAGTGGCAAAGCGGAAGATCTAATGATGGAAGCGCCAGGAATAGTAACTGCTGAACAATTGAGAGAATTGCATTTAAAAATATCAGAACTATAAAAGAAAGGAAACAATTACTATGAATGTAAGTAAATCAGAATTATTATATATAGCAAAACTTTCAAAGCTAAGCATAAAAGACGAAGAGACTGATGAATATTTAAAAAATTTACAAGATATTTTGAATTTTGCGAATACAGTTAATAATGCGGATACAAAAGGATTAGACGAAACAATAGGAAGTAATGAAAATAAAAATGTATTTAGAAAAGATGATGAAATTATATTTGAAGACAATCAATCGCTATTAAGAAACGCAGCAGAAACAGAAAAAAACATGTACAAAATACCTAAAGTTATATAAGATGTTTGAGCAAAGTAAAAATAAATATTTTAGTAAAAACATATTATATCTAACTTATAAATATTAGTCTAATGGAGGGATTTAAATGAATTTAACTGAATTAACAGTTCATGAGTTAATTGACAAGCTAGAAAGGGAAGAAATTACATCAGAAGATATAGTAAAAAGTTATTCTAAAAATATAGAAGAAAAGGAAAAAGAAATATCAGCTTTTGTGACAGTTTTAAGTGAGGAAGCCATTAAGGAATCTAAAATAATTGATGAAGAAAGAAAAAATGGAAAAATAAAATCAAAATATATGGGCATTCCAATTGGAATAAAAGACAACATTTGTACTAAAGGAATACGAACAACATGTTCATCTAAAATGTTGGAAGAATTTATAGCACCATATGATGCAACAGTTATTAGTAAGCTAAAAGATGTAGGTATAATAAATTTAGGAAAATTAAATATGGATGAATTTGCAATGGGAGCTTCAACTGAATATTCGGCTATAAAAACAACTCATAATCCATGGAATATTAACACAGTTCCAGGAGGTTCATCAGGTGGATCGGCAGCAGCAGTAGCAGCAAATGAAGTTCCATGGGCATTGGGTTCAGATACGGGCGGATCAATTAGACAACCTGCATCATTTTGTGGAGTTGTAGGACTAAAACCAACTTATGGACTAATATCAAGATATGGTTTAGTTGCTTTTGCATCTTCGTTAGACCAAATTGGACCAATAACAAAAGATGTTAGAGATTGTGCAATGCTACTTAATTTAATTACAGGTCATGATGAAAAAGATTCTACTTCGTTTGATAAACCAAAAGTAGATTATGAAAAAAACCTAACAAATAATATAAAGGGAACGAAGATAGGAGTACCAAAAGAATTTTTTGGCGAAGGTATAAACAAAGAAGTAAAAGAAAAAATATACAAAGCAGTTAAAATATATAAGCAACTAGGAGCTGAAGTAGAAGAATTTTCTCTTAATATAGCTGAATATGCACTTGCAAGTTACTATATAATAGCATGTGCAGAAGCAAGTTCAAATTTGGGAAGATTTGATGGAATAAGATATGGACACAGAGCAAAAGAATATAAAGACCTAGACGAATTGTTTATTAATTCTAGAACAGAAGGATTTGGAGCAGAAGTTAAAAGAAGAATTATATTAGGTACCTATGTATTATCTTCAGGATATTATGATGCATATTATAAAAAAGCACAACAAGTAAGGACATTAGTGAAAAATGAATTTGATAAAGCATTTAAAAAGTATGATATATTATTAACTCCAACTGCACCAAATGTTGCTTTTGAAATAGGAACAAAATCAAATAATCCTTTAGAAATGTATTTAGCTGATATATGTACTGTTTCTGTAAACATTGCAGGATTACCAGGAATATCTATTCCAATAGATATTAACTGTGAAGGAATGCCAATTGGTATGCAACTTATAGGAAATAAATTTGAAGAACAGAAATTATTAAATGTAGCATATTCTATGGAAGAAAAAATCAAATTTAGAGAAAATTACAAACCAGAATATAAAGGAGGTAAATAAATATGGATGAATATGAAGTTGTTATAGGATTAGAAGTTCATGCAGAATTATCAACAAAAACAAAAATATTTTGCAATTGTCCAACAAAATTTGGAGCAGAACCCAATACACACATTTGTCCAGTATGTACAGCGATGCCAGGTACACTTCCTGTATTAAATGAAAAAGTTGTTGAATATGCTGTTAAAGCAGGGCTTGCAACAAATTGTGCTATTTCACAAAATAGTAAAAATGACAGAAAAAATTATTTTTATCCAGATTTACCGAAATCTTATCAAATATCTCAATTTGATAAACCGTTATGTAATAATGGCTATATAGAAATTGATGATGATTATGGAAATAAGAAAAAAATAAGAATATTAAGAATCCATATAGAGGAAGATGCAGGAAAATTAAATCACAGTGAACACGGAGGAGAAACTTTAGTTGATTTAAATAGAGCAGGTGTTCCATTAATAGAAATAGTTTCAGAGCCTGATATAAGGTCAGCTGGTGAGGCAGATAGATATTTAAGAAGCTTGAAGGCAATACTTGAATGTATAGAAGTTTCTGATTGTAAAATGCAAGAAGGATCATTAAGAGCAGATGTAAATGTTTCTGTTCATAAAAAGGGAGAACCTTTTGGAAATAGATGCGAAATGAAAAATATGAATTCATTTAGAACTATTCAACGAGCAATAGAATACGAAAAAAATAGACAAATTGATGTATATTTAAGTGGAAATAAAGTTGAACAGGAAACTTTAAGATGGGATGAGGTAGCTTGTCAAACATCAGTTATGAGAGATAAAGAGAATGCACAAGACTACAGATATTTTCCAGATCCAGATTTAGTTGCAATAAAATTGTCAGATGAATATATAGAGAATATCAGAAAAAATCTACCTGAACTTCCAGAAAGCAGAAAAAATAGATATATAACAGAATTTAAGCTTCCAGAAAAAGATGCTAAGATGTTGACAACTTCTAAGTATTTTTCAAAATTATTTGAAGATACACAAAATATATGTAAAAACCCAAAAGCTACTGCAAACTGGATACTTACAGATATTGCAAGAATATTAAACGAAAAAGAGCTAGAAGAAGATAAAATTCCGTTTACTGCTAATGAATTAGCAGATATTATAATTTTAATAGAAAAAGGAACTATAAGCTCTAGTATAGGTAAAAAAGTATTAGAAGAATTGTTTACATTTTCAAAAGAAAACATGAAATCACCTAAAGACATAATAGAAGAAAAAGGATGGATTCAAGTTTCAGATGAAAACGTAATAAAAGAAGTAGTTCACAAAATTTTAGAAGCAAATAAAAAATCTGTAGAAGAATATAAAAATGGTAAAACAAAAGTATTAGCGTTTTTTGTAGGTCAAGCAATGAAAGAAACAAAAGGAAAGGCTAATCCGCAAATGCTTAATAAGATCTTCATAGATGAACTAAATAATACTAATCTTAAATAAAAAAATGGTGCAATTTCCAGTACTAAAAAAATTTATTGTATTACTACCAATCTTATTGCTTTAACAATTTTATATAAATAAAAAATATCTAGAATAAATTTTAAAAATGTGCATATAATAAAAAAACAAGAATTATAAAAAAAGGAGGGTATATATGAAATTAATTAGTAAAATTGCGCTAGTTCTGATTATTATAGGTGCAATAAATTGGGGTTTAATAGGATTTTTTAAATTCAATTTAGTTGAAGCAATATTTGGAAGTATGACAATTTTAACAAGAATAATATATGCGTTAGTAGGTATATCAGGACTATTAGGAATTAAGATGTTGTTTGATGAATAAAAATAACATATATTTGAAAAGTTTTTATAAAAGAAATATATTTCATTCAAATAAATAAAAATAAAAATAAAAGCAGATAAATGATACATCCAAAAAGAATTTTGGTTCATTCATTTATCTGATTTTTATATTATAGAAGCTATCTCTTGATTTCCCATAATATAAACTAAAATCCATGGATATAAAGTAACTTAGTGTTACAGTTCAGATTTCAAATTGTAATAGCCTACTTAGGCAGTATTAATATATAAAAATTAAGTTCATTACTGGTCAAACTAATCATTAGCACGGGCATTTCAACATAATTATACTGAACAGTAGTAACTTAGTAAAAATAATTGAGTAAAATTATGGTAATTTGAGATAAAATATGTTATACTAGAAGTTGTGAAAATAGAGAAGTATTCAAGAAAAAGCATAGGAGGAAAGAAAATGTTAGTTGCAAATAATGTTACAGTAAGATTTGGAAAAAGAACTTTATTTGAAGATGTAAATATTAGATTTGGTAAAGGAAATTGTTATGGTATAATTGGTGCAAATGGTGCGGGAAAGTCAACATTTCTTAAGGTTTTATCAGGAGAAATAGAACCAAGCAAAGGAGATGTATCAATAGAAAAAGGCGAGAGAATATCTATGCTTAAGCAAGACCACTTTGCTTATGAAGAATTTACAGTAATTGATACGGTTATTCAGGGAAACAAAGAACTATATGACATAATGAAAGAAAAAGAAGAAATATATGCAAAACCTGATTTTTCAGAAGAAGATGGAATGAAAGCAGCAAAATTAGAAGAGAGATTTGCCGAACTAGATGGATGGAATGCCGAATCAGATGCAGCTATGCTATTAAATGATTTAGGAATTATTCCAGAAGACCATTATAAATATATGAAAGAAATTGAAGCAAGAGACAAAGTAAAAGTTTTACTTGCCCAAAGTCTATTTGGAAATCCAGACGTACTATTATTAGACGAGCCAACAAACGACTTAGATTTAAAAAGTATTAACTGGCTACAAGACTTCTTAATGGATTTTGAAAATACAGTAATAGTAGTATCACATGATAGATATTTTTTAAATAAAGTATGCACACATATAGCAGATGTTGACTTTGGAAAAATAACAGTATATCCAGGGAACTATGATTTTTGGTATGAGTCAAGCCAATTAGCATTAAAACAAGCAAGAGAACAAAATAAGAAAAAAGAGGAAAAAATAAAAGAATTACAAGACTTTATAGCAAGATTTAGTGCAAATGCATCAAAATCAAAACAAGCAACATCAAGAAAGAAAACATTGGAAAAAATTCAGTTAGATGAAATAAAACCGTCAAACAGGAAATATCCATATGTAGATTTTAAACCAGATAGAGAACCAGGAAGAGAAATATTACAAGTAAAAAAAATATCTAAAACAGTAGATGGTGTAAAATTATTAGATAATATATCGTTTGATGTAAAAAGCGGAGATAAGATTGCGTTTTTAGCAGAAAATGAAAATGCAAAAACAGTATTATTCCAAATAATAGCAGGAGAACTACAACCAGATGAAGGAGAACTAATTTGGGGAACAACAATAACAAATACATATTTCCCTAAGGATAATAATTATTTGTTTGAAACAGACGAAAATGTAACAGAGTGGTTAAGAAAATACTCAAAAGACCCGGATGAAACATATGTAAGAAGTTTTTTAGGAAGAATGTTATTTTCTGGAGATGAAGCCTTAAAAAAAGTAAAAGTTTTATCAGGAGGAGAGAAGGTTAGATGTGTACTTTCAAAAATGATGCTATCAGGAGCAAACTTTTTAATATTTGATGAGCCAACAAATCACTTAGACATGGAAAGCATAACATCAGTAAACGAAGGAATGAAAAAATTCATTGGAAATATTTTATTTACATCACATGACCACGAATTAACACAAACAGTTGCAAATAGAATTATTGATATAAAAGATGATGGAAAAGTAATAGATAGAGAAGTAAATTATAATGAATATTTAGGAATTGAATAGAAGAAGCCCTATCCAATATAGATAGGGCTTCTATTTGGGGAGTACCAAAAATTAAATTACTTACTGGTCAAACTAATCATATGAATGAAAACGAATAAAATTAATAATTAGAACAGTTAACCTGTCTAATCTGTATAAGACAGAGTTTGACCAAACTGCGCGTTCATTGAATTTTTATATATTAATCATTAGCGCTGGCATTTCAACGTAATTAGACTGAACAGTAACAAATCATAAAAAAGAATTAATAAAAGTATTTGAAATATTTTTAAAAAGTGATATACTAAAAAAGCTAAAAGCAATAATCAATTGAAAGGAAGTAAACAAATGGAAAAAATCATAAAAACAATTGCAGAAGAATTAGCAATAAAACCAGAACAAGTGGAAAACACAATAAAATTAATTGATGAAGGAAACACAATACCATTTATTGCAAGATATAGAAAAGAAGTAACAGGAGGGCTAAGTGATGAAACCCTTAGGGAATTGGGTGAAAGGCTAGGATACCTTAGAAACTTAGAACAAAGAAAAGAGGAGGTAATAAAATCTATTGATGAGCAAGGAAAGTTAACAGATGAAATTTTACAAGCAGTTGCAATTGCAAAAACATTAGCTGAGGTCGAGGATATTTATAGACCTTATAAGCAAAAGAAAAAGACAAGAGCAACAGTTGCAAAGGCAAAAGGATTGGAGCCACTTGCCGAGATTATTATCGCTCAAACAGAGACAAAGCCAATAGAAGAAATTGCCCAAGAGTACGTAAATATTGATATATTATCAGAAGAAGATAAGAAAAATAAAGATAAAATTGTAGCAACAGTAGAAGATGCAATTCAAGGAGCATTAGACATAATAGCAGAAAATATATCTGATAATGCAAAATACAGAAAAGAAATAAAAAGACTTTTGTTTAGAGAAGGCTTAATAGTTACAAGAGCTGCTAAACCAGAAGAGAAAAGTAATTATGAAATGTATTATGAATATAGCGAAGCTTTAAAATATATTCCAAGCCATAGAATTTTAGCAATAAACAGGGGAGAAAAAGAGGATTTCTTAAAAGTTTCAATGGAAAAACCTGAAGAAAAAATATTAAAATATGTTGAAAGAGACACAATAAATCGGAGAAACACAATTTACAAATATGCTAAAAGACACAATTTTAGATAGTTTTAAAAGATTGATAGAACCTTCTGTAGAAAGAGAAGTTCGCTCTGATTTGACAGAAAAGGCAGAAGAAAAAGCAATTAAAGTATTTGGACAAAACTCAAAACAATTATTATTAGGAGCACCAATTAAAGGAAAAACTGTAATGGGATTTGACCCTGCATATAGAACAGGTTGCAAAATTGCAGTTATTGATGAAACAGGAAAGGTACTAGATTACACAACGGTTTACCCAACAGAGCCCCAAAATGATGTGGTAGGAGCAAAAAAAGAACTTTTAAAATTAATTGAAAAAGACAAAGTAGATATGATAGCAATTGGAAATGGTACAGCTTCTAGAGAGTCTGAAATGTTTGTAGCAGATATGATTAAAGAGGCTTCTAGACCAGTTCACTATGTAATAGTAAGTGAAGCGGGAGCATCTGTATATTCTGCATCAAAACTTGCAACAGAGGAATATCCTGATATAAATGTTTCAATAAGAGGAGCTATTTCAATAGCAAGAAGATTGCAAGATCCGCTTGCAGAACTTGTAAAAATAGACCCAAAAGCAATTGGCGTAGGCCAATATCAACATGATGTAAATCAAAAGAAATTAGCTGAGAGTCTTACAGGCGTAGTGGAAGATAGCGTTAACAAGGTTGGGGTAGATGTAAACACAGCAACACCATCACTATTATCTTACGTTTCTGGAATTAATAAAACAATTGCTAAAAACATTGTTAAATATAGAGATGAAAATGGAAAATTAAAAAACAGAAAGCAATTATTAAAAGTACCTAAACTAGGGAAAGTAGCATTTGAACAATGTGCAGGATTTTTAAGAATTTTGGATGGAGACAATCCACTAGAAATAACTGCGGTTCACCCTGAAAGTTATGAAGCAACAGAGAAAATGCTTGCTGAAATAGGATTTGATAAAAAAGACTTGAAAGATAAAGAAAAGCTAGAAGACCTACGCAACAAGCTAAAAAGTATAAATGTACCAGACATGGCCAAGAAACTAGAAATAGGGGAAATGACATTAACAGATATTATACAAGAACTTTCAAAACCAGGAAGAGATCCACGTGAAGACATGCCAAAACCAATATTAAGACAAGATGTATTAAAACTGGAAGATTTAAAAGAGGGAATGGTACTTTCAGGAACTGTAAGAAATGTTATAGACTTTGGAGCTTTTGTAGATATTGGTGTAAAACATGATGGATTAGTACATATATCTGAACTAAGTGATAAGTTTGTAAAAAATCCTTCTGATATAGTGTCAGTTGGTGATGTTGTAAAAGTAAAAGTAATTAAAATAGATAAAGAAAGGCAAAAAGTTGGATTATCTATGAAAGTATAAAAAAAGAAGGCGATTTGCCTTCTTTTAAAATTATTCTTCAGTTTTAATTACTTCTGCTTCAACTTCTACTTTATCATTATCTTTTCCAATTAGATAATCATAGAAGCAAACCATTGAAACATAAATATATGGAAGTAACCATAAATATCCAAAGAATAATGGAATCATAGCTAAAATTGCCCAACCGATAAAAGAAAGAGTTAAAACAAAAAAACTTAATTAGGAAGGATATTTTTCCTGAATTTCTTTAATTTCATCAAAATGATTTTTTATAATATCTAAGAATATATCTGCAAGTTTTGGGTCAAATTGAGTTCCTTTACACCTTTCAAACTCTGAAATAACAGTTTCAATAGGCAGAGAATCACGATAGCTTCTTCTTGATGTCATAGCATCAAAACTATCTGCAATAGCTGCAATTCTAGCTAAATATGGGATATCTTCGCCTTTTAATCTACCTGGGTATCCATTACCATCATATCTTTCGTGGTGATGTTTTACAATAGGTATAATGTCTGAAAAAATAGTAGCAGTAGATAATATATGTGCTCCTATAGTAGGATGATTTTTAATTTCAGAATATTCGTTGTCATCTAACTTAGTTGTTTTTTGTAAAATAGTATCAGGCACACCAATTTTTCCAATATCGTGGAATAACCCACCAATTTTTAAAGTTTTTAAATCTTGTTCAGATAAACCTAATTTTTTACCTATTAATACAGAATATTCAGAAACTCTATCAGAATGACCTCTTGTATAAGTATCTTTTGCATCAACAGTATATCTTAAAGTCTGAATACTCTCTAAATAAGACTGCTCTAGCCTGTTATATGTATCTTGTAATTCATTATTAATTTTTTTAATTTCATCCATTTGTTCAATAGACTTAATACCAGACTCAATTAACAAAAGCAATTGATCAAATTTATCGCTTTTCTCACAATAACCTTGAATATCAAGCCTACGAATAGTTTCTAATGGAGGAGCTAAATCTTTATGACCAGTAAGGAGCAAAATATATAATTCTTTATTAAATTTTCTAATCTCTTCCACTACTTGGTCGCCATGAATTGGAGTCATAATAAAGTCCAAAATCATTAAGTCAAAATGCTCATTTTTAACCTTTTTAATTGCTTCCATTGGGTCAGTCACACCTATAAAATCATAACCAGATCTTTGTAAAAATACAGATAAAGAATCTATAATTCCTTCTTCATCATCTACGGCAATAATTTTGTAATTTGCATTTTGATTATTTTCTAAATTTCGTAATCCTTTTCTCATACTAATCCCTCATTTTAGTATTTTTTTACATTATAATAATAAAATCTACAAAAAGCAATACATTTTTTAAAAAAACTTGCCAAGTAAACCCGACCTAAATGGCAAATTTTTAAATTGGTAAAATAATTGTAAATGTAGTGCCTTTTCCATCTTCAGATTCAACTTTAATATTTCCACCAAAACGAGCTTTTATAGTTGAATATGACATATAAAGACCAAGGCCAGTACCATTTTTACCTTTTGTTGTAATCATTTCTTTAAACAATTTATCTTTAACTTTTTTAGCTAAACCACCTGCATAATCTTTAACAGAAATTAACAAATTGTTTTCTCGTCTTTCAACTATTAAGTCTATGTTTTGTTCTGGTTTTCCATCATATGCTTGAATTGAATTTGAAATCATATTGTTAATAACTTGAACTAAACTGTTTACGTCACCATTAATCATCAAATTTTCATCAGTTCTCATATGAATATTTAAATATATAATGGCATTTTTTAGTTCATGTTTCATAAGTATATTAACTCTTTTTAACAATTCGCCAACAGTAAAAGATATATTTTCTTCATTTGATAAAGTAACGGCTTGACCTTTAACAGCTGTAATAACATCAGACATATATTCAGTATGTGTTTTGATTTTAGAAACCCATTCAGACATGTCAGATGCGATTTCATGATGGTCGTTAGAGTTTACTTCGGGGTCGTCAATTGAAGAATCATATTCTTTTATTAAATCTTTTAAACCTTCTGCTGCCCCAGATATAGACATTATTGGTGTTTTTAGGTTGTGTGCAATACCACCAATTAATTGACCAAGTGAGGCTAAACGCTCTTTTTCCATTATTGTTTCTTGGTTATCATGAATTTGGTTTAAATGGTTTGTTGTCAGAGCTTGAATCTTATTATAGCTATTTATAAGGTCTCCAATTTCATCAACAGATGTTATATAAAGTTGTTTTCCTGAAAAGTCACTACTATCTTTTGCAATTTCAGAAAGTGAGTTGTTTACTTCTCTAACATTTTTAGATAATTCACTTGCAAATCCGTATATAATTATTGCACAAATAATGCCTAAACCTGCAAGCAATGATGCAATATACGAAACTGTTTCATCAGAGTAAATTAAATATGATGCTCCTAAATAATAAGTTTCCCCGTTTTGAATAGTTACAGGATATAAAATTCCTTGTCCAGATGTTCCATAATAGTCGAAAACTCTGTAATTATTTTGTTTAGATAATTCAGATGCATACTTTTTAAAGAAATCACTAATATCACCTGTTTGATATATAAAATTAAATGATTTATCAGCTATAAATAATATATCATTATTAGAACTTAGCTCTATACTATTTAATAGATTGATTAAATCATTTGAGCTTGTGATTTCTTCATCAGCTAATGCTGATTTAAATTGATTGTTATAAAATTCTAGCAATAAATTAGCATTGTTTCTTTCATATATTGAAGAAATGGCAAGGTAAGTAAATACAATACATACAGCCATAATAGGTAATATTTGAAATAGTAATCTTGTTACAAGTCCAGTTCTTCGAGCTTTGGAAAAAGATGTGTTTTCTAGTTTAATTAATATTTCTGAAAGTATTTTTCTAGTAAAAGTATTAGCAATAGATATAGTTATTGTAGAAACTATAAATATAATAAGCATTAGTTTAAAGTCAGAAGATGTTAAGTATGTTGTTTGCATAAATAAAACTAATACACAAAATATTACGGGTATAATAATAAAAATTAATAACAATGTGTTTGGAAGACTTAAACAAATTCTTTCTAGGTATTCAATTTTTTTCTTATATTTTGTTTTGCTTTGCATATAAATTGGATAATTGTTTATATCTTTTAAAATGAAAAACAATACAATACATGCAAGCAAAATTAATGCAACTGAAGCAAGTAAAATTTGTTGGTAATAATATAGCCCACCAGATACTTGCTTGTCAAAAGTTGTATTTATAGTACCAGGTGCATAGTTTAGTAAATAAGGCACTGTTAAATAAAGAACCAAACATGCTACTGCAATTGCAACTGCATAAATAGATATTATTTTTGCTCTTACTTTAACTTTTTTTGTAGTATTCATAATCATTAGCTCCTTTATAACTCAATATCTTTAGTAAAATTAATTTTATCAAAAAATCTTATTAAGTAATTTTCATCTATTTTAGACCACTTAAAGTCAACGCAATTTAAAAATTCATTAGTTAAACTTTGGTCTATTGCAATATTTGATGAATAATCAAACTTTTTTTCATTGTTTAAATCTGATACAATATATTTTAATATTTTTTCGTTCTTTTGTAAATGCAATTCTTTAATAAAATTATCAGAGGTAACAAATTCGCAATTATATCCATATTCTTTAAATATTTTTAATAATAAATCAATGGAAATTAATTTATTAGAAAATATATGAAATATATTATTTTTTAGGTGTGGTATAGTTAGCAATTTTATAATAGCTTTAGCTGTTTCATCAATTGGAGAAAATTCCAATTCTTGCTTTTTTAAGTTATCAGGAAGACAGCCTAGTTTTGCTAAAGCTAATAATCTAGTATAATAAGCGTTATCAAGTTTATTTTTTTGGAAAACTCCATCAGAATATCTTGCCATTAAGTTTCCTAGTCTAAATATATTTGCTTTTAAGCCTTTTTGTTCTTCTTCTAAAATTAATTTTTCCGCTTCAAATTTACTATGTACATAAACATTATCTTCATAATTTTGACCAATATAAAAATCATTTTCTGTATAATTGTAATATATATCATTATTAACTAAATAATTACCACTTACATTTGTCGTAGACATGTGGTTTAAAATAGTTCCAGTAGGTTTAGCAAATAAAATAAGGTTTTTTACTGTGTTTACATTTGCTTTTTCAAAACTAGCATAATTCCCGTAGTGCCTGGTATTTGCTGCTGAGTTTATAATACAATCTACATTTTTTTGTAAATTTGTATAATCTTCTTGTGATAATGCAAAAAACTCAGCTGACAAGTCACCAGTGAACACAATAATTCTGTTTTTGTAAGTTTGGTAATATGTTTTATCAAAATAAAATGTAAGTAAATTTTCTAATCTCTTCTCAGGAATATTTCCATATTTTTCTCTTATAATGCAGTATATTAAGCAATTTGTATTTTTTAGTAGATAATCTAAAATGTGTATGCCAAGAAAGCCCGTAACACCAGTTAATAAGACGTTTTTATAATTGAATTTTAAGTTCCTTTTATCTATATTTTCTGGCAAGCAAGTTGTCTTGGGTTTTATAATATATTGCTTATTATCATAAGTTTTAGTGGTTTCTTTAGATATATAATTTGCCAGGCTTCTAACAGTAGGGTAACTATAAAAATCTTGTGTACTTAACTTAAATCCTTTGGCAAAGAGCCTTGAATTAATAGTAAGTATTCCTAGGGAATCGGCACCACCAATTGTATATAAATCATCTTCTACACCTAATTTATCATTTTCAAGCACACCTCTACAAATATTTAAAATAGTAAGCTCTAGTTCAGTTTTTGGTAGTACGCTTTCTACATTTTTTGTTTCTGGTATTGGTAATTTATTTTTATCTATTTTTCCATTTGGTGTAAGAGGAAAGCTCTCCATTTTAACTATTGTAGGTATCATATAAAATGGCAAAGTTTTCCTTAAGTCTTCATAAAGCTCGGATACATCAAAATCTGTTTTATAAGTTGTAATATAGGCTACCAATTTTTGCGTTTTATTTTTTGCTTCTTTTATTAAAACTATGCTATCTGATACATCTTTATTTTTTAATATATTTTTTTCTATTTCTTTAAGCTCAATTCTAAATCCATGCAATTTAACTTGTCCATCATCTCTTCCAATAAATTCTAAGTTACCATCAAAATGCCTGTTTACAATATCTCCTGTTTTGTACATTTTATATTTTGGGTCAAAGGGGTTATCCAAAAACCTTTGCTTTGTCATATCAGGTTTGTTTAAATATCCATCAGAGACACCTGGACCAGAAACATATAGTTCACCTTTAACTCCAATAGGAAGTTGTTTTAAATTTTTATCTAAAACATAACATTTTGAATTGTATATTGGTTTGCCTATTAATATTATTTCATCATTTTTAGTTAATTCATAATATGTAGAGCATACACTGTTTTCAGTAGGTCCGTATTCATTTATTAATCTAACATGAGGCAACTTTTCAAAATGGTCTTTTACTAAAGACATTGGGAAACTTTCGCCGGCAATAGTTACAAATTTTAAACCAGATAAGGAATTTAATTTCTCATGTAGTAGCACTTTATATAAGCTTGGAACAACCAAAAAGTGATCTACATTATTTTTTACAAGCTCTTCACAAATAACATTTACATCCATTCTTGTAACAGAAGGAATTACTAATTTTGAACCTGAAATAAGAGGTGTAAAAATATCCTCAACAGAGCTGTCAAATGAAAAAGAGGGAATTTGTAAAACACTTATTGTTTCGTCAAATTTGTATAAAGCTTTTCTCCAAATTAGTGTATTTATAATATTTTTATGTTTTATTTTAACACCTTTAGGGTTACCAGTAGTTCCTGATGTATAAATCATGTAAGCTAAATCATCAGGTTTTGCTAAATTTGTAAAGTTTATAGTTAAAGTATAGTCCAAATCATCTAAAATAATTTTACTTTCATATTCATATAAATCTTTATACTCTTCTGATGTTATTAAAAGAGAAGCTTTGCTATTTTCTATAATATATTTAATTCTTTCTTCTGGGTATTCTCCATCTATTGGTATATAGCAATTTCCACTTTTCATAATACCTAAAAGACTTGCTACCATCCATGCGGATTTCTTACAAAGTATAGCAATTTTGCAGTTTTTAATATTTTTTTGAGCTATTTTATCTGCTATAATATTTGCCATATTATTTAATTCTCTATATGTATAACTTGTATCTTTATAAACTAAAGCTATGTTGTTTGGATAATTTGTTACAGACTCTTCAAATAAATCTATTAAAGTTTTAGAATTATCATAGATAAAATCGGTTTTATTAAAGTTATTTAATAATTCTATCTCTTCTTTTGGTAATATTTCAATCTCAGAAACCTTTTTATTTGCATGTTTAATAACGTCAAATAAAATAGTTTTAAATCTTTTATGTATGAATTTAATTTCTTGTGAAGTAAATAAGTCAGTTAAGTAATCATATGCAATAGTATAAATTCCGGAATTGTTGAAATCAGTTACATTTACAACAAATTCATCTTGCATATATCCAGAAAAAGACCATTCGTTTCTAACAGGCACAACATCTTCGAAATCTTTTTTTGGAAATGCCTTTTGGAACGAAAATACTATATTATAATTTTGCATATTCGTAGTTTTTCTTAAATCTTTTATTAAATGCATATATGGGTATTTTGAATTTTTAAAATCAGCAAAACTATCTAAAGATATATTTTTTAATAAATCTATAATAAGCATATTTGGATCGTTTTTCATTTGCACAGCAATCATATTAATAAACATACCAAACGTGTTTTTTTCTTTACCAACTCTATTAAAAATCGGAGTTTGAATTGTAAAATTATCATAAGAGGTTGTTCTGTATAAATATAAATTAAGAACAGCCAAAAATAATACATATGCAGAAATTTCATTTCTACTACAAAAATCATTAATTATTTTAGTTTCTTTTTCGGAAAAAGTATATTCAAACTTTTTAGCCACAAAAGACTTAGAAGATGTGTTTTTTAAGCTTATAGGCATTGAATCTTCTAATTTTTTATTCCAAAATTCTTTATTTTTTATATATGTTTCAGATGAAAGATATTTTTCTTCTCGCTTAATAAAATCCGTATATTGGTTAGGATTATCAGGAATCTCTAAACCTTTAGAAAGCATAGTATAATTGATAGCAATATCATCAATTGTTAAACCAATTGTCCAAGCGTCAGAAATTATATGGTGAAAACTACTTAGTAAAGCAATTTCATCATTTGGCAGAATACAAATTTCAAATTTATATAAATCATCTTTAAATAAATCAAATTTAGTCTCAGCAAAAACGCGATGATATTCCTCAAAATCATTCATTGTCTTACGAGAAAAATCAATCACTTTAAAATCCGCATGTTCATATTCTTTAAAATACTGCATAGGCTCATCATCTTGCATAAAAATTACAGTTCTCATTGCATCATTTTTCTTAACAGTAAAATTAATTGCCTGTTTTAAAATATCAATGTCAATATTATTTTTAAAAAACGCAGTACCACCAATGTTATTAATTGGCTCATCAGTAAATAAACCGCTTAAATATATTGACATTTGTGGGTTTGTTAATTTGTATACATCCTTTTTCATATCTTCACCTTTTTAACTTGTTTATTAGTCAAATTATATATTTAATTGGTGGAAATTGTCAATACAATTTTGTAAAACAAGAATTGTTAATGTTACTGTTCGGCTTAAAGATTTTTTTAGCCCTGCTTAGGCAATGATTAAAATATAAAAATTAAATTCCTTTCTGGCCAAACTAATCATTAGCGCGGGCATTTCAACGTAATTATATTGAACCGTAACTTGTTATTAAAAAGAGTTTATTTTTCAAAAATTTTGGTTACAATATTTTAGAGGTGTGTATTTTGAAAAAAAGAAAGAAAACGAAAACTGGCAAAAAGATTTTTATAACATTTATTGCATTAATTTCATTATGGATTTTTGGATTTTATTTATATACTATATATCAAAATATAGATATAAATGAAAATAATTATACAGCAGAAAAGGTACAATCCACAGTAGATGCACAAACTGTGGATAATATAGAAGTAAATAGCAAAAATATTGCTGACATTTTAGAGGAGACAACTAAAAAAATAGTAGGTATTTCTAAATTAAAAGATACAGGAAGTACAATATTATCAAAAAGTACAGAAAACGAATTGGGATTGGGTACGGGATTTATAGTAACTGATGATGGATATATTGTAAGTAATGAGCATGTTACAGGAGAAAAATTTAGCAGATGCTATGTTACTTTAGAAAATGGAAATAATTATGATGGCACAGTTGTGTGGAGTGATAAAGACTTAGATTTATCAATTGTTAAAATAAATGCTAAGAATTTGGCGTATGTAAGTTTAGGAAATTCATCAGATATACGAATAGGTGAAACAGTTTATGCAATTCGGAAATCCAATTGGATTTGAATTTAGAAGAACAGTAACATCTGGAATTATTAGCGCAAAAAATAGAACAATAAAAATTGAAGAAGCGGATAAGCAATCATATATGACTAATTTAATACAAACAGATGCAACTATTAATCCAGGAAATAGTGGGGGACCACTTATATATCCAAATGGTGATATTATTGGAATAAATACTGTTAAAATTAAATCAGCTGAAGGAATAGGATTTGCAATACCTATAAATATTATAAAGCCAATAATCCAAAGCTTTAAGCAAACGAAGACTTTTGAAGAAGCAACTATTGGAATTTATGCTTATGATAAAGAGGTAATACCATATTTAAATAAAGAATTTTTAAATAGTTTTAATAAAGGAATTTATGTGGTGCAAATTACTGTAAATGGACCTGCTTATAATACAGAGTTAAAAGAAGCAGACATTATAACAAGTATAGATGGAAAAGAATTAAATACTATGAATGATTTACGTGAATATATTTATACAAAAAAGCCAGGGGATGAGGTATTGCTACACATTACAAGAGGGAAAATAAAAAAAGAAATAAGGTTGACCTTAGGAAAAAAATAGAAATATTTTTGTGTTACTGTTCAGCTTAAAAATTATTTTATCCCAGATTAGGCAAAGCCTAATCTGGGATATCAAGACTTGATGTGCTTTGTGTAGGGGCAACATCAAGCTTTTTTTGTTACTTTAATAGTGTAACCGGACAAGTCCGACATACAAATATAAATTAACTAATAAAAAAACATATTTAATTCAAATCATACAAATCACTGTCTATGCAAAGTTTTGCTCTTTTAGCAGTTTTTTCATCCGAATTTAAAGCTTTCTTTAAAAATTCAGGATGTGCTATTAAGAATTCTTTCATACTTCCATCTGGGTCATCTGCAAAATTATTTAACATTTCAAACTGAGAGTTGTTGATTTTTCCAAGCTCTAAAGCTTTATTAAATAAAGTTTTATCTATTTGCAATAAACTTAAAGACTTAACGCCTTTATCCGCTAAAACCTTAGCTCCACCTTGCATTCTATCAACCACAACGCAAGACCATTTTACTTTAGAACCCAAAGTTTCAATTGCTGGAATCCAAGCTCTTACATAACTAGAAGATTGGTTTAATAAATCTGCAACATGTAATACATTTTTATTTTCTAAAGAAGTGATTGATAAATTTTGTTCAAAATTATAAGTACTTTCTATAGTAGATAGATCTTTGTAAATTGTGATGTGTGGTTTTTCTAGTAAGTAAGCAACTATCGGAGAAAAGTACCAATCTCTTCTTTCACCACCAGAAATATAGTCAATTTCGTCAACATTAATATTGCTTTTTATAAATGTGACAAGAGAATCTACAACATCTTTAAATATAGAGTTTGAATTATATTGATCTAAAAGTTTGCTAAAAATATTTTGAGGGATATCTTTTTTATCTTCATTTGCAAGTTGTTCGTTAATAAAAATTAACAATTCATTTGATTCTTTTTCACTTCCGTATAAAAAATGAGTATTAATAAAATAAGGACCAATTTTTCCTGAGGTATACCAAAATGGTTTGTTCTCCTCGCAAATCTTGAATGCATTTGTTTCAAACAATAAAGACATAATTTCTTTCATAACTTTAAATTCCTTTCTCTTTTTTATACATTAATATTATTTTTTTTGTAGCAAAAAGTCAATATTTTTGTTGAAAAAGTTTTGTATAAATGGTACAATATATTTTACAGAATAAGGAGGAGTGTGTAATGAGTTTGATTTTGAAAAATGGTACGGTTATTGATTATGCTACTAGAACAAATGAAAAGTTAGAGATTCTTATTGAAGATGATAAAATTAAAAAAATAGCAAATAATATTGATGGCAATGCAGATTCTATTATTGATTGTGAGGGGTTATATATAATTCCTGGTTTAATAGATATGCATTGCCATTTGCGTGAACCAGGGGGAGAGCATAAAGAAACAATAGAGACTGGATCAAAAAGTGCAGTTAAAGGTGGTTTTACAACAATTTGTCCAATGCCAAATACAAATCCAACTCCAGATAATCCAGATACATTAAAAATGATAATTGACAAAGCTAAAGAAGTTAACTTATGTAATGTTCTACCTTTTTCTAGTGTAACAAAAGGTGAGAAAGGGGAAGAACTAGTCGATTTTGAAGAGCAACTAAAAGCAGGAGCAATTGCATTTTCAGATGATGGCATGCCTGTAGTAAATGCCAGAATGATAAGAAAAGCAATGCTTGAGGCAAACAAATTAAACTCATTTATATCTGAACACTGTGAAGAAAAATCAGTTTCTAGCGGAGCAATAAATGCAGGAAAAGTTGCGGACAAACTAAACGTAGAAGGAGTATTACCAGAGGCAGAAGAAATAATGGCAGCCAGGGACATTGTAATTGCAGAAACAAATAATTTAAAAACACATATATGCCACATAAGCACAAAAACAAGTGTTGACATGATAAGAGATGCCAAAAAAAGAGGAGTAAAAGTAACCTGTGAAACTTGCCCACATTATTTTAGCTTTACAGTAGATGAGGTTCTAAATTCAGGTGTTAATGCAAAAATGAATCCACCATTAAGGAAAGAAAAAGATAGGCTGGCAATAATAGAAGGCTTAAAAGATGGTACAATTGACGCACTAATTACAGACCATGCACCACATGCAGAAGAAGAAAAAGCAAAAGGCTTAGCTTCCGCCCCGAATGGAATAATAGGATTTGAAACAGCACTTCCAGCAGTGATTACAAATCTAGTAGATAAAGGATATATTGATTTTTTTGATGTTGTAAGATTTACAAGTTATACACCAGCAAAATTACTAGGAATAGATAGAGGCCAAATAGCAAATGGAAAAGTAGCTGATTTAACGATTTTTGATCCAAATGAAGAATATGTGTATACTAAAGATATGATAGTTTCTAAATCTAAAAATACTCCTTGGATTGGAAAGAAACTAAAAGGTAAAGTTAAGTATACTATTGTTGGGGGAAATGTGATTTATAAAGATCTATAATGTTAGTATGCTCTGTTTGACGTAATAAAAATATAAAAAATTCAATATGTTTTTTATATTTTATTACTTGCGTGGGCGTATATATAAAGTAGAATGAAGGGAGAGAGTGAAGTGGAGATTGCAATAGATAGGTTAGTTGATAAAATTAAGGAGTTTAATAATCCTATTGTTATGGGGTTGGATCCTAGATTAGAGATGATTCCAGAGTTTATAAAGGGAAAAAATAATAATGATGTTTATGCCTCTATTATGGATTTTAATAAGGGTTTAATAGATAGCGTATGTGACATTGTGCCTGCTGTTAAGCCACAAATAGCTTTTTATGAAATGTTTGGAATAGAAGGTATGAGAGCTTTTAAAGATACTTGTTCTTATGCTAAAGAAAAAGGTATGATAGTTATTGCTGATATAAAAAGAGGAGATATTGGTTCAACTGCAAAGGGATATTCTGAAGCTTACATAGGAGAAACAGCGAAGTATGATATAGACTTTGTAACAGTAAATCCATATCTAGGAATAGATGGAATTAAGCCGTTTATAGATGATTGCGAAAAGTTAGGCAAAGGCATTTTTATATTGGTGAAAACTTCAAATAAATCATCTGGTGAAATTCAAGATTTGAAACTTGAAACAGGTGAAACTGTATATGAAAGAGTAGGAAGTTTAGTTGAAACCTGGGGAGTAGAGCTGGTAGGTAAATATGGATATTCTTCGGTTGGTGCAGTAGTTGGAGCAACACACCCAGAACAATTAAAAAATCTAAGGGAAAAAATGTCACACACATTTTTCTTAATTCCTGGTTATGGTGCACAAGGTGGAAAAGCCGAAGATATAGCTTTTGGATTTAATAAACAAGGAATTGGTGGAATAGTAAATGCTTCAAGAAGCTTGATGTATGCTTATAAGTCTGATATGTGGAAAGATGAATTTTCAGAAGAGGATTTTGCAAAGGCAACAAGGGCAGAGGCGTTAAAAATGCAGCAAGAATTGTTAGATAATTTAACTATATTATAATTTTTTCAGTACTCGTTCAAATGATTTTCGCAGTAACTCTAAAAAAATTTTATGGCTCCCTTCCGCGACGTAGCGCAAACTCTTTCCATAAAATTTATTAAGATTTTCTAGCTTAATGATTTTCAATTCGTACTTTAAAAATTATAGTATAGTTAAATTAATAAAAAAAGAAAGAAGGTAGAGTTATGGGTGTTAAAGTAATAGCTGAGATATTAAAAAAAGAAGAGATTATAAAGTATATTTATAAATTTTCTGTAAGGACAGAGGAGATTGCAAGTGTAGCTAATCCGGGGCAATTTTTGGAAATTAAAGTGTCTGATGGAGTAGAGCCACTTTTAAGAAGACCTATTAGTATTTTTAATATAGATAAAGAAACTGGAATTGTTGAATTTATAGTTATGGTAAGAGGAAAAGGCACAAAAATATTGTGTGAAAGACAAGTTGGCGAAAAACTAAACATATTAGGTCCACTTGGAAATGGATCATTTTTAATAGGAAATTATAAAGAGGTTTCTTTAATAGGTGGAGGAATTGGTATATATCCACTATATGAACTTGCTAAACAATTAAAACAAAAAGGAATAAAAGTTAATACATATTTAGGTTTTAGAAACAAAGAACTAGTGCAATTGGAAAAAGAATTTGATGCAGTTTCAGATAATTTAATAATATCAACCGATGATGGAAGTTATGGAAGAAAAGGCTTTGGAATAGATTTTTTAAAACAAGACTGTAAATTAAACAAACCTGATGCAATATATGCGTGTGGACCATTACCAATGCTTAGGGCAGTTAAAGAATTTTCTAAAGAAAGCAATATTAGAGCACAAATATCTTTAGAAGAAAAAATGGCTTGTGGAATTGGTGCTTGCCTAGGCTGTGCAGTAAAAACATTTAATGATGGGCAGGAGAAATATTTGCATATTTGCAAAGATGGACCAGTATTTGATGCAGAGAGTGTAGAGATTTAAAATAATCCCAAGAGATTAGAAATTCTCTTGGGAGTTATTTTTATAATTTTCTATTTTTTCTTATTTATCCAATTCATCTAAAGCTCTATGTATAGCAATATTTATTAATTTATAAACAGATAAACCATACTTTACTTTTAATTTTTCTAAATTATCTAAAGAATATCTACGTAAAAGCAAAGAGTGTTTTGTATATAATTCGGTACCATCATTAGTATATAGTTAAATATCCTCGGTTTGGGTTAAATCATCTATACAAGCATTTATAAGTTTGCTAATAGACGCATCATAAATATTTTTAGATAAAAATTCTATTTTATCATAAAGTGTTGTTTCAATTTCGAAAGTTTTTTGAATAATTACATCTTTGTCGTAAAATCTACTAAAAACGCTAATTATAATCACCTCTGTTTCTAAAATACATTTTTCTACAAGATATTATACCTTGAGATTTATGATATTATAATCTTGAAAAACAATGACAAAAACAATGAAAAATATTGACGATGATAAAAATTAATAATCGTCCTTTTGATATTGGCAGGAATATCTATTTCAATGCTAAGTCGGTGATAACTCTATATTACAGAAAGCAACAGAGGCGAAACAAACAACTGAAAGGTAAGAAGCGAAAGAACAAGCAAAAATTGATATTATGGCTTGGATAACAGAAAAAACAGCTAATCATGAAGATGCATCATTAGATGATAGCAAAGTAAAAGAAATTTTAACTGGAAAATCTTATGTTAAAAATGGACAACCTGGAAATGAAAGTTTTATAACCGATAAAGGAGAATATGAAATACCATATTCTGAATTATATACGGCAACAACTCCAACTATTAAATATGGATTGTAGGAGGATGGTAAAAATTTTATAACTGCACCCGGTTCACACGATACAGATAAAACATCTTATCCTGTTGGCTCTGATGGTAATCCAAATTTTGGGGAGGTTAGTTTTATTAATTTTTTTTGTTTTTCTATTATCTATTTTTTAAATTACCTCTGGATTATTTATAAATTGATGCCATGCGTATAATGATTTATTGCTATCTGATTTTAATACAAAAAGATATACATAAACTTATACGAAACTCAAAATATGATATTATGTAAAGCAAATATTAATTATAAAATTAGAAAAAAGTATAAAAGACCAAACAAAAGAATATTTTATTTAAAGAATAACAATAATAAACAAAAGTGAAAAAGGAGAGAAAACAGATGGAAGAAATCTCAAAAAATGAAATTATATATTTTTTAGAAAATGCGAATAAAGAAAAAATAAATATAAAAGTAGAAGGTTATATAAAAGCAAATATAACTTTAATAAATTATAATGTTGAAATATTAAATGATGAATTAAAATTGAAAGAAAAAGATTCACAAAACTACTTTATATTTAATTTTAATACACTTAAGTATATGGGCATAAAGAATAATGAAATAATATTTTGTATAGAAGATGAAGTCGACACAAAAATAGAGATCTCCAAATAAACAAAATCTGCATAATACAGTGAGTAAAATATAAACAATAAATAAAAATTTACTTTAAAAGAGTTGTTGAAAATCTAAAAAATATATGTTAATATTATAAAAAAAATACAAAAGTTCAAGGAGAAATAATATGGACACAAAAATAAACCTATGTGGAATAAAAATGAAAAACCCGGTAACAGTAGCATCAGGAACATTTGGATATGGAAGAGAATATGACCAATACATCGATTTAAATAAACTTGGCGGAATTATAACAAAAGGAACATCTTTAAAAGAAAGACTTGGAAATAAACCACCTAGAGTGTGTGAAGTTACGGGTGGTATGCTAAATAGCATAGGTCTTCAGAATCCAGGTGTTGAACATTTTATAAATATAGATTTACCATTTTTAAGAAAGTTTGATACAAAAATAATTGTAAATGCTTGTGGAAGTACAATTGAAGACTACGTAGAACTTGCAAAAATACTAAATGATATAGATATTGATGGGGTAGAACTAAACCTATCTTGCCCAAATGTTAAAGAAGGATGCATGGCGTTTGGGAATACATATGAAGGGGTAAAAGAGGTAACTTCTAAAGTTAGAAAAGTATTAGATAGAAAACCTCTAATAGTAAAATTAACACCAAATGTTACAGATATAACATTACCTGCAAAAGGAGCGGAAGATGCTGGAGCAGATGGAATTTCTGCAATAAACACATTACTTGGTATGAAAATAGATATAAATAAAAGAAAGCCAATACTTGCAAATAATACTGGAGGCTTTTCAGGACCAGCAGTAAAACCAGTTGCAGTAAGAATGGTTTACCAAATTGCACAAGCTGTTAAAATACCAGTTTTAGGTTTAGGAGGAATAGTAACAGCAGAAGATGCATTAGAATTTATGATAGCTGGAGCCACAGCTGTTTCAGTGGGTACAGGTAATTTCTATGACCCAGAAACAAGTATAAATATAGTTAATGGTATAGAAAAATATTTAAAGAAAAATAATATTGATGATATAAACTCAATAATAGGAACAGTGGAATTGAATTAATTATTCAATTCCACTTTCCATAAATTCTTGCACTCTACTATAATCCTTAGTTTCTTTATTAGACATGTAAACCTCAGAACGGTTTTTCTTCAAAAATTCAACAATATTATATACATCGATCCAAATCTCATTAGGACTATCAAATTGAGATTCATCAAAAACCAGCTCCATACCAAAATGTAAATGAGGAACATTAATATTATTTACATTTTCTTTGATGCTATAGCCAGTCATACCCAGATATCCAATAACATCACCGGCTTTAACTGTAGAGCCTTCTTCTAAGTTTTGAATATAAGGGTGATTTTTCCTTAAGTGTGCATAATAATAATATCTTTTCCCATCTAAACTTCTAATGCCAATTCTCCAACCACCATATTGATTCCAACCAATGTGCTGAACAACACCAGATTCAACAGCTATTACCGGAGTTCCAATACTGCCCATTAGGTCATTTCCTAAATGAGTTCTTTTAAAACCATAAGACCTACTATTTCCAAAATCATCATAATGGCTAAAAGAGTAATTTTTTGCAATTGGAAGAAAAGCTTTTATTCCATATCGTTCTTCAAAATCTGGACCAAGTGAATAATATCCAATAAAATTGCCTAAAACTGCTAAATAGCTTTCAAAATAATAATCATAGAATTTTAAGTTTTGTGTTAAATCTTCCATTGTTTCGCCATTTTTAATTTTATTTATCAAATTATCTAAATCAATCTTTTTAAAATTCTTAAAATTACCACCATTTTTACAAGCAAGATATGCCAAAAGTTCTATCCAGTTATATTTTATTTCTTCATTATTGTTATGAGAGTCAATATCAAGCTTAGATGTTAAATTTAAAGCTTCATAAGTAACATTAAAATCAACCCATTTTATATAATTTTTTTTATTCTTTTCTTCCTTTTCTTCAGCGAAGGAATAAAAAATATATACAGAACATGCAATGAGAATAATGATTGTGAAAATAATTATTAACTGTTTATTTATTTTAAATGTTTTAATAAACAATAAAAACACCTCATAAAATAGTATTTTCAAATAGTAAAATATATGATAAAATATATAAAAAAATAAAGGAGTGTTAATATGAATACATACATGGAAAGAGCGAAAAATAACGCAGAAAAAGGAATTGAAGTAAAAGAGGGAGGACCTTTTGGAGCAGTGATTGTAGATAAAGATGGAAATGTAATTTCTGATGGAAATAATAAAGTAATAAAAAACAATGATCCAACAGCACATGCAGAAATTATGGCAATTAGAGAGGCTTGTAAAAAATTAAATACTTATGATTTATCAAATTATATAATGTATACATCATGTGAGCCATGTCCTATGTGCCTATCTGCTATAATATGGTCGAATATAAAAGAAGTATATTATGCTTGTACAAAAGAAGATGCAGGAGATATCGGTTTTAGGGATGATATTATTTATGACTATTTAAAAGGAAACAATAAGAATCTAATACGTTTAAAAAATATAAATAGAGAAGAATGTATAGAAACATTTAATAAATATAAAGAGCAAAACGGAACAATATATTGAAAAGAACAAAGGGGGTAATAGAGTGAAAGAACTATTTGGTAGATTTTATCTAGATAAAGAAAAGGACATAATAGTTAATTTATACAGAATTAATGAAGACGAACTAGAATATATACTAGAAACACCAAACCATAATTCAGGAAACCTAATTACAAACTTTGCAAAACTTTGTGGTGTAAAAACTGAAAAAGATAAAAATGATATGAAAATAATAAGAGGAGTTTTGCCAGCATGCATAAATGGAAATAATGAGATCGTTTTTATTTTTAGACTTGGAGGCATTAAAATTGCTAATATTTATGATGATGGTAGAATAGAAATAAAAGCAAAAATTCCTGCAATTTCAAAAACTCTTATGTCACAAACAAAACACTATAAATTACCAATCGAAAAAACAATTGTAAAATCTTATATATTAAAAAAATCAAAATTTAGAACAGATTTGCATACTCATATGAATGCAAATCTGACACCAGATCTATTAATAGCACTAGGAATTACAAGGCAAATTAGTTATCCATTGTATTATATAAAAAAGCTAAAATTAAAAATAACTAAAGAACAAAAGGAAATGCTAATGAAACAAAGGAAAATGGTGGAAGAAAAATTTAAAAATTCTGAGCTTAAAGGAAAGTATAAAGTTAGAAGAATTGATGATAATACATTTATAAATTTTGCTGATTTTATATTAAATAATTTGGAAAATGCAGAATATAATATTGCAAAAATTAGAAATAGTTTAGCAATATTAAAAGATGGTCAAGCTGTTTTTACAAATCTAGAAAAGGTATATCTATATAGATATATTTTTGCAAAAGGGATAGAATCAAAGAAAAAAATAGAGCTAAACAAAACACAAGAAATACCAGAAAAAGATATAAGAAAATATGTACAGCAAATGTTGAAAGATCATAAAAAAGGTAGCAAATACGAGAATAACACATTAAGACAAGATAATCTATTGTGGGTTGCAAGAGAGTATAAGAGACAGGGAATTGACTATGTTGAAATAGCAGATACAGAACTTGCAAAAATAGGGGAGCCAGCTGTAAAATATTTAGAAGAAATACATGAAATAATGCCAAAAATTGAAAAAGAAACAGGTGTAAAAATAAGATTTTTAGCAGCAATAAGAAGAATTCCATTAACGATTATAAAAGACCAAGAAACAAGCAATTCTTATTTAAGGGAAAATTTGGATACAATAAAAGCGGTAGCTAAAAGTCCATATGTTGTTGGAAGTGATTTCATTGGAGAAGAAATAAATGATATAACAGAACTAAAACCTGTTATTGAGGAGCTTGTTAAATATGCAGTAAGTGAGAATAATGGTTTTACAATTAGAGTACATGCAGGAGAAAATGATAGCTTACGAGATAATGTATATAAAGCAGTCCTAACGGTAATGCAGGCTACACCAAAAGGAAAGAAAATACCACAAATAAGAATTGGACATGGAATTTATACTCCAGATTTAAATTCTGAAAAAGGTAAAGAATTATTAAAAATATTAAAAAAATCTGGTGCAGTAGTGGAATTTCAATTAACTTCTAATGTAAGACTAAACAACCTAAATATATTAGAAAATCATCCAATAAAAAAATATCTTGCAAAAGGAATTAAATGCGTTCAAGGAACTGATGGATGTGGCTTTTATGGATCAGATACAATTGATGAACAATTGGCCTTATATAATTTATTAGATTTAAATAATAAAGAGTTTGAAAAAATGAGACAGGTTGAAAAGGAGATTATTTCTACAAGTGAAAAATACTTTCAAGAAAAATCAAAAAAACTAAAAGAATTATTAAATGGAAGAAGTTTAAGAAAAATAATTTTAGAATTGGAAGCACAGAATATAAAAGAAAGCAGTAAAAACAAGATAAAATTAAGACTAAATAAAAACATAGGTGCTGAAAAAGAATTAAAAGAAAAAATAAAGAATTTGCCAGAAGACAAAATTCCTATTATAATAGCAGGGGGAAGTTTTAATGCGGAGGAAAGACAAACTGTTGTAACAGAAGAAGGTATTAAAATATTAAAAAGGTTAATAAAAAAGGCAAACAAAGAGAAAGTGTTTTTTGTAATTGGATATAAGGTTGAAGGATATGAAAAAGCTATTATTGATATAAAAAAAGAAGAAAATAAAGATTTTGAAATATATGCTGTAATTCCTAAAATGATATCTGAAAAAGTAAAGAAGAATCTTATGGACAAAGAAATAAATGGAGTAAGAATATCAACAGAAAGCGAAGGTTTAGGAATTTATAAAAGCTTTAATTACGAGATATTTGAAAGAAGAAGCTCAATTGTAATTGCATTAGATGGAAACTCAGCAGTATCTAATTTAGTGCAAGAAGCAAAAAACGGAAAAGGAAAGGCAAAAATATACATAAACGAAGAAATACCAGTGCTTAGAGAAAAGGCGGCATCACTAGGTGGATATGTAATTCCATTCAATATGAAACAGCAAATAGTAGAAAAAATAATATATGATAATCCAGAAATTATATAAAATTACTATATGTAAATATTAGTATTATTTATATTTGTTAATTTTATTGTAATAAGAAAAAAATTAATAAAGAAATAAATTTAGCAGAGAATAATGGCTATGAACGTTAAAGAGATATATTTTTGGACACACATTTTGACACACCTATTGGTATTATTGAAATTGGAAAGAGGGGTGCAGTAGAGGGTGCAGTAGCAGAAATTTTTAAAATGTATGTGAAATTTACGCAAAATAAAAAACCCTCATTTTTCAATACTTAGAGGGTTTTGAAGTTTATTCAAAATTGTTTGAAATTGTTTAAAATTGGTGAGCCAGGAGGGATTCGAACCCCCGACCCCAGGCTTAGAAGGCCTGTGCTCTATCCAACTGAGCTACTGACCCATAACTTAAATAACAATAAATATAATAACACAAAAAAACGATATTGTCAACTGTAATTGTAAATTTTTTGTGAACTGTATTTACTTTAAAAAATCATAGTGATAATATAAGAACAGAAAATTTAAAAGGAGGTATTTTTGTGATAGAGGTAAAAAATGTTACAAAAAAATATGGAAAGTTTGTAGCTGTAGACAATATCAGCTTTACAATTAATGAAGGTGAGATAGTAGGGCTGCTAGGGCAAAATGGTGCTGGAAAGAGTACAACTATGAATATGCTAACAGGTTTTATTAGTCAAACAGAAGGTGATATACTTGTGGATGGATATAATATGTTAAAAAGACCCCAAAAAGCTAAAAGAGAAATTGGTTATATGCCAGAAGGAGTACCTCTTTATACAGACTTAACAGTAAAAGAATTTATAGTTTATATGGCAGAACTTAAAAAAGTAGACAAGAAAACAAGAAAAGAAAAAGTGGAAAAAATAATAGAACAGATAGGATTGAAAGATGTTGAAAAGAAATTAATAAAAAATTTATCAAGAGGTTATAAACAAAGGGTAAGTATGGCGGGTGCTCTAGTAGGTGAACCTAAAATATTAATTCTGGATGAACCTACAGTAGGTCTTGATCCAAAGCAAATTACTGAAATTAGAAATTTAATAAAAGAGCTTGGAAAAACACATACAGTAATTTTAAGTTCACATATATTATCGGAAGTAAGTCAAATATGCAATAAGGTTATAATTATTAACAAAGGTAAAATTGTTGCAATAGATACACCAGAAAATTTAGAAGAAAGAATGTCTAATAAAAATTGTATTTATGTAACAGTAGAAGATGAAGAAAACAAAATAGAAAAAATTAAGGATAAAATAAGAGAAATAAAAAATATAAAATTAGTAAGGACTAATGAAGATGGAACAAAACAATACATGATAGAGTCAGGTAGTGGCAATGATTTAAGAAAGATAATTTTCTCAGAATTAGCAAAAGAAAATATAACATTATATGAAATGAAAAAAGCAGATTCTACATTAGAAGATGCGTTTATAAAATTAATAGAAGGAGGTAATAAATAATGCTAGCTGTTATAAAAAAGGAATTTAAAACGTATTTCCTTTCACCTGTAGGATACGTGTTTATAGGGCTATTTTTAATTATGTTTAGTATATTTTTCTATGTTGATGTGTTCAATTATCAAAGTACAAATTTTGAATATATTTTTTATTCAGGTTCGACAATATTAACTTTTATTATTCCAATTCTAACAATGAGGACAATTGCAGAAGAAAGAAAAACAGGAACGGAGCAATTACTACTTACCTCACCAGTTAGTATAACAAAGGTAGTGATTGGTAAATTTATTGCAGCAACATTAATAGTTGTTATTACAGAACTTTGCACTATTTTATATTTTGTAATATTAAGCTTTTTTGGAACGCCACATATCACAACTGCATTAGTTACTTTACTTGGTTTTTTACTATTAGCTGTTTCGTATATATCATTTGGTATTTTAGCATCAAGCATTACAGAAAACCAAATTATTGCAGGGGTGATAACATTAGGATTTTTTATATTAACCTGGTTTTTACCACAATTTAGTAATATATTTACTAATTTTTCGTTAATTAATATGTTTTCTAAATTTCCGACAGGACAAATAGACATTGCAGATACTGTAACATTTGTAACATTTACAATTATGTGCTTAGTTTTAACTATAATTTTTATGCAAAGAAGAAAAAGCGTAAGATAGAAGGAGGGAATTTAAATTGAAGAAAAACAAAAAAATTAAAGAAAAAAAAGAGAGAAAACCAAATAAATTTATAGAAAAAATTAAGAAAAAATGGCTAATAGACGGAACAAGAACAACTATATTAGTTGTAGCAATCGTTCTAATATTTTTAGGAATTAATATTTGGATGCAAAAATTAGAATTAACACCAATTGATTTTAGCCAAGAAAAACTTTATACATTAACAGCTGAGAGTAAAGAAAAGGTTAAAGATATAGACAAAGATGTACATATTTATTTTATCGGTTCAGATGATAATGATTCAAATTTTGATTTAGCAAAACAATATAAAAAAGTTAATGAAAAAATTGTTGCAGAAGAGGTTGATTTAAACGCTAGACCTGACCTTACTCAAAAATATGGAATAGAAGCGGAAATGAAAGGAATAATTGTTGAATGTGGTGAAAAGTCAAAAGTATTAACAGAACAAGATTTAGTAACATATGATACGACAACATATGAAACGATTAGTATTGCAGAAGAAAAATTAACAAGTTCAATTTTATCTGTAATAAGTGAAAAAACACCCAAAATATATTTTTTGGAAGGATATAGTAAATATTCTTTATCTCAAAACATGAATTATTTAAATATGTATTTAAAAAATGAAGTTAATGAAGTTAATACATTAAATGTATTACAGACAGGCAAAATACCAGATGATTGTGATACATTAGTAATTACAACACCATCAAAAGATTTTGATGATATAGCAACAAAAGCCATAACAGCTTATATAAATTCAGGGAAAAATATATTATGGTTAAATGCAGCAGTGACAGAAAAGCAAGACTTGCCAAATGTTAATAAAATATTGGCAATATATGGAGTTAAACCATTTGAAGTAGGAATAATAAGAGAAACAGATACAAGTAAAATGGTTGCAGAATCACCAGATTTAATAATGCCAGAAATACAATATTCAACAGTAACAAAAGACTTGTATGGTTCAGTAGGTGTAATATTAGCTAATGCAACCAAGGTGAATATAGATGAAGATAAATTAGACGAAAACAATGTAGTAAAAACAGATTTAGCTTTAACAAGTGAAGGAGCCTATTTTAGAAAAAATTTTAATAATCAACAAAGTAGTGCATCACAAGGAGAAGAAAAACGTGCATATTTAGTAGGAGCAGAATTGGAAAAAACAATAAAGAAAAAAGAAGAAGAAACAGACAAAAGTGCAATAATATCCAAATTAATTATATATGGAGACAATGTATTTGTAACAGACTATCAATTAACACAGAACTCACAATATCCAGCTGTTGGGCTGGCACAAAACAAAGACTTGGTATTAAACTCACTTGCATATTTGGTAGATAGACCAGAAGATATAACTGCAAGAAAAAGCACAGGAACAGTAACATATACTGCAACTGAAAGGCAAGACACAATAATAAGAATTATAATATTTGCAGTGCCATTATTAATAATCTTGGTTGGAATTATAATTTGGCAAGTAAGAAGAAGAAAAAAATAAGAACACAAAAACGATAACGCAGCATTTATTTGAAGAATAAAAACAAAAAACTTCCATAAAATAATATGGGAGTTTTTTATGATTAAATTAGTATTTGTAATAATTGGAACCCTGATAGGAGCAGGTTTTGCTTCTGGGCAAGAAATCTATTTGTTCTTTTTTTCTTATGGAGAAAAAGGTCTAATTGGAATAGTAATATCTAGTATTTTATTAGGAATTGTAACCTATAAATCATTGAATTTAATAGATAAATACAATGTAGGAACATATAAAGAATTTTTAGAAGTATTTATAAAACCAAAAATAGAAGAAAAATATTTCAATATAAGAAATGTAGTAAATATAGTTATAAACATATTTATATTAATAACTTTTTTTATTATGATAGCAGGATTTGGAGCATATTTTGAACAACAAATTGGAATAAATAGTATAATAGGAAGCATCATTTTGGCGGTTCTTTGTTTTATCGTTTTTATGACAAGTGTAAAAGGAGTTATAAAAGCAAGTGAAGTGCTTGTGCCAATTTTAATAATTTTTATAACTGTTATTGGAATTATGAATTTAAAAGACATTGATATTTTTAATTTGAAAAATAATTTAATAAGAGTAAATAATTCGAATTATATTTTAAGCAGTATATTATATTGTAGTTATAATAGCATTTTGCTTATTCCAGTTTTAATAACATTAAAAAATTATATAAAAAATAAAAAACAGATAGTTTTAATTTCAATTACAACGACAGGAATCGTTATATTACTATCAACTATAATCTTTTTATTATTAGTAAGAATAGATGTGGACATTACAAAACTTGAGATGCCTGCAGTGTATGTGGTTTCTAAAATGTTTAAACTATTTGAAATAATTTATGGATTTATAATATTGGGCTCTATTTTCACAACAGGAATATCTTTAGGAACTAGCTTTTTACAAAATACTACAAATAGCAAAAAAAGTTATACACAAATTGCGCTTATTATGTGTATAACATCTGTTATAATTTCTAAAATTGGTTTTTCAAATTTAATAAATTATTTGTATCCCATTTTTGGGTATTTAGGGTTAGTTCAAATAATTGCATTGGTGTTAAAAAGAAAGTAAAAATCAAAAGAACACTTGAAATGTGTTCTTTTTTAATATACAATAAAACATAATAAAATGTTTTTAAAACTAAGGAGAAATATATAATATGAAAGATGTTTGGGTAGAAGAAGTTAAAAACACTGTAAGCAAAAATATTAACAAAAAAAAGTTACTAATTACAATTTCAATTGTAATTGCGTCAGTAATTGTAATTAGTATAATTGTCGTCTACAACAGCAATAAAATTGTACGTAATTGGATAGACAAATACGTTTTTAGAAAAGAGGTATTGCAGGATAAAGCAATAACAATAGATTTAAAGGAAGATCAAAATGCAAGTGTTTATGCATTTAATAAATATATAGGTGTCTTAAATAAAACAAAGTTTGAAATCTATGGAAATACAGGAAATAAAGAAAAAGAATTAGAAGTGCAAATTTCTAACCCAATATTCAATTCTGCAAATAGATTTTTAGCAATTGCAGAAAATAAGGGACAAAGGTTTTATTTAATTTCAGATAAAGACATAGCTTGGGATGAAAAAGTTGATGGAGACATTGCACAAATTTATACAAATAAAAATGGATATGTTGCTGTAGTTATAGTTAATACAAGTCACAAAACTGCTGTTAAAATATTTAATCCACAAGGAAAGCCAATGTTTACTACGTACTTATCATCTACAAGAGCAGTAGATGTAGATATATCAAATGATAACAAACATTTAGCAATAGCAGAGGTAGACACTTCTGGAAGTGTTATACAATCTAATATACGAATTCTTTCAATAGATAAAGCAGAAACAGATCCTACAAATTCATTGGAAAATACATATAAAGGGGAAACCAATAAATTAATTACAAATATTAAGTATCAAGATAAAAATAAATTAGTTTGTATGTATACAGACTCAATTCACGAGATAGAAAATGATAAAGATATAATATTAATAGATAATACAAACAGGAAAGTAATGTTTCAATCAGTAGATTTAAATAATGCAGTATGTTCAATAGAAGAAAAATCGTCAGGATTATTTACAGCCGATTCTGTAGTTAGTATTGTAAATACAGAAAATAGATTATCTAGGCAATATACAGCAGATTCAGTAACAAAGGAAATTTATACATATGGAGATATTATCGCCTTAAACTTAGGTACAGAAATTGAATTTATAAATAGAGATGGTTGGCTAGTTAAAAGATATGTTGCAAAACAAGAAATAACCGATATTGTTGTTTCAGATAGTATAGCTGGAATAATCTATAGAGATACAATCGAAATTATAAATTTATAAAAGGAGTTTAAAAATGGGAATAATAATTGATATAATTATAATTTTATTAATTGCACTTTCAGTATTTTTTGGATATAGAAAAGGACTAATTGCATTAGGAATTCAATTAGTTGCTTTTGCTATAGCTTTAATTATTACATTTATATTGTATAGACCAATTGCAAATGTTGTAATTAATTCTACAACATTGGATGAAAAATTACAAGCAACTATTACAACAAATGCAGATAAATTTTTAGAAGAAAAAGATGAAGATAGAACACAAAATAAGCTTATACAAAGTGCAAAACAAGGAATGTTACCAGAGGCTTCTAGAACCCTTTCAATTAATATTATATATGGAGCAACAATGCTTATATTATATGTTATAGCTAAAATCTGTTTATTACTAATAAAGTCACTAGCAGATACCATAGCCAAATTACCAATTTTAAAACAATTTAATAGATTAGGTGGGGCGGTTTATGGATTGCTTCGAGGCTTACTAATAACTTATGCAATACTATTGGTTTTAAATTTAGTAATATCAGTAAATCCAAAAAGCCAACTAAATGAATTAATGAATGATGCCTATGTTGCAAAAACGATGTCTACATATAATGTATTGAATTTATTTTTAAAGTAATGTTACGGTTCAGATTTAAGATTGTTTTAGTCCTGTATAGGCAGTGATTAATATATAAAAATTAAATTTCTTACTTGTCAAACTAATTATTAGCACAGGTATTTCAACATAATTAGACAGAACAGTAACAAAGTAATTAAAAAAATTGAAAGTATTTGTTGCGTTTTGGATTGATTTTTGCTATACTAATAGCACATGAAATTTTAGGAGTGAGTAATTTTGAAGAAAAATAAAACAAACGAAAAAAGCAGTTCAAAAAAGAAGAGAAAAATGAAATTATGGAAAAAGATTTTATTATTTATATTGGTAATATTAATGGCATTAATAGCAACATTTGCATATAAAGTACACAAAAACGGCGGAGGACTAAGTGGAATGCTTGCGACAGTTGCAGGACATAATGAAAACACAAAAAAACAATTAGGTGAATTCAAATGTTTATTATTAGGAATTAGTACAGACCAAGAAAATGTCGAGTTAACAGATACAATAATGGTAGCTTCATATAATCCAAATACACAAAAAGCTACATTATTATCAATTCCAAGAGATACATATACAGGAAAAAATCCTGCAAAAGCAACAGCTTATGAAAAAATAAATGCTATGTATAGTAGAAAGCATAGAGCAGATGAAACTTTAGAAGCGGTAAATGAAATAACTGGTTTAAATATTAAATATTATGCAGTAGTAAAAACAGAGGCTTTGATAAAATTGGTAGATGTTATAGGTGGAATTACATTTGATGTTCCAATAGATATGGATTATGATGACCCAACACAAGATTTACATATTCACCTAAAAGCAGGAGAACAACACTTGAATGGAGATAAAGCAGAACAAGTAGTAAGATTTAGACATAATAATAATGGTACAAGCTATCCTGAAGAATATGGTGACAATGATATTGGTAGAATGAGGACACAAAGGGAATTTATTTTGCAAGTAATAAAACAAACAGCAAAACCAGGAAATATATTCAAATTAGGAGAAATACTAGACGTTGCAAAACAATATGTTGAAACAAATATAGACTTTACAGTAGCTAAAGATTATATACCATATATAGTTGAATTTAGTACAGATAATCTACTAACAGAGACATTACCAGGTGAGGCTTCTAATAAAAATACAGCAGGAACATGGGTATATATTTATAACAAAAGAGAAACAGAAAGTTTAATAGAAGAATTATTCTATGATAGAGATAAAACAGATGAAGAATTGGAAAAAGAGTCTGCAACAGGAACTAGCATGACAAATACTAATAACAGCACTAATATAACTTCATCAAATGCCAGTAATAGTAAAGCTAGCATAAAAATAGAAGTACTAAACGGAAGTGGAGAAAGCAAAAACTTACAATCAGTTGTAGATGACTTAAAAGGAGCAGGGTACAAAGTAACAAGAACTGGAAGCACTAATTTGACAGCAAAAACCACAATTATAGATAAAAAAAATACAAATAGTTCATTACTAAGACACATAAAAGATGTATTAGGAGTTGGAACAATTGAAAGTAGTGAATCGAGCTCAAATAAGACAGATATAGTAATTGTAATAGGAAAAGATTATAAATAAAATTTGCCATTGGATTCAGGTTTGTTTGGTAATTTCAATATAAAAATTTTGCAAACAAACCAAACACCAATGGCAAAATGTTAATATATATATTTAGATTTTCTTTTTTTAGCTCTTTTTTTCTTATGAAATAAAATTCTATATAAAATAAATAAAATTATAATTCCCAAAATAAAGTATAAAACATAATTTAAAACCATTGTTCTTTGAACATTATGTGATGCTATTAAATCCGCAGAATACTCAATTCCATCTATATTATATTTTACTTTACCTAATATAGCTCCTTCATCAATTGGAGCAGAAATTTTTTCATTCAAAGTGATTTCAGGATCAATTTCAGAGTTAGAATAAGAATTATTAACCAAAGCAGAAATATCAGCATTTGCTAGTAAATCCAATTTTTTTGTATCTTTTGTAGCCCATTTTACTTCTATATTTGTTATGGTATCTTTCTCATTTACAATATTTTTTATAGAATAATTTGAATAAGCATAATCATAGAGCTTGCGAGTATCAGAAAATCTACTTTCACTTCCAAGAATAACACCAATAAGTTCTAAATTATCACGATAAGCGGAAGATACTAAGCATTGTTTAGCCTGAGTAGTAGTTCCAGTTTTTCCTGCTGTTAAATAACTATAATAACTTCTTGTTTTTGGAATTATAAGTTCATTTGTAGAAGTATAAGAACGAGTGCCTGATTTATTTGTTGCGGGAATAGCACAAGATGCTTGTCCTGCAATTTTTCTAAAATTATCATTTTTTAAACAATATTGCATAATAATGGCTAAATCATGAGCAGTTGTATAGTGATTCTCATCATGCATTCCAAAAGTATTTGTAAAATGAGTTTTATTCAAACCCAATTCATCTACTTTAGTATTCATCATAGCAACAAAGCTATCTACAGAGCCACCAACATAAGTAGCAAGAACATTTGCAGCATCATTTGCAGAAGGAATTAATAAAAGTTCCAGCAATTGCTCAACAGAAAACTCCTCATCAATTTGAATATTAGCTGAAGAATAACCATCAGGAATAGCCATAACAGCATCATAGTTTGCTGTAACTTTATCTTCTAAATTGCAATTTTCTAAAACAAGAATTGCAGTTAAAATCTTTGTTGTACTTGCAGGATACATTTTTTTATTCTCATTTTTACTATATAAAATTTTATTTGTTTTATTATCTAATAAAATAAAAGCATCAGATGTTATAGAAGGAAAATCAGAATCTTTCTCACTTGCAAAAACATAGCTAAAATTAGACAAAACAATAACAGTTGTTAAAATTAGTACGATAAATAATTTTTTTACTTTCATTTTCATTTCTCCAATTAATAATATAAAATAATATATCGCATTTTTATAAAAAATTCAATAGAAAGGATGATAATATGAATAATTTAAACAAAAAACAAAAAAGAATATTAATTTTTATTTCATGTATAATATTATTAGCTAGCACATATTACTATGTGTATAGTAGAAGCAACAACTTTTTAGAACAAGAAGAGACTTTAGAAATTCAAGAAACCTCTAAGGAACAAGAAAAAGAAAAAAACACAATTAAAGTCCATATATCAGGAGCAGTAAACAATGAAGGCATATTAGAATTAAATGAAAAAGCAAGACTAGCAGATGCAATAGAAAAAGCAGGAGGATTAAAAGAAAATGCCTACACAGATGAAATAAATTTAGCATATGTATTAGAAGATGGAGAAAAAATTAATTTACAAACAAAAGAGCAACACCAAAAAAATGAAAATGAACAACAAGCAACAGCTCAAAATAATAAAGAGGAATATATATTGCAATCTAGCGAAAAATTACAAAGCATAGGTCAGAATGTAAATAATAAAAGTTCAAAAATAAATATAAACACGGCAACACAAGCTGACTTGGTAAATTTACCAGGGATTGGAGAATCAACAGCACAAAAAATAATTAATTACAGAAAAGAAAATGGAAAATTTAAAAAAATTGAGGAAGTAAAAAATGTAAAAGGAATTGGAGAAAACAAGTTTAATAAAATAAAAAATTTAATAAGTATATAGGAAAAATTAGGAATGGAAAACATAATAATTGTTACTAAAACAAAAAAAGACTGGTATTCAGCTGAACATTTAATAGAATATCCAAAGGAATATGAATATGCAATCGAAATAAAAACAAATCCATCAAATATACCTAATAAAGGTAGTGCAATTTTTATTCATTGTGTTAATAAAAAAACAACATCTGGTTGTATTGCAATTAAGAGAGAAAAAATGAGAAAACTAATTGTGTTAATAAATGATAAAACTAAAATAGTAATTAGAGACATTAGATAAAAATTGAAATTTATAAAATTCTTGTGTATTATTAATAAAAAATGTATGACTTTAAATAATTTTATAATACATGAATAAAATTTCTGTTTTTGAATATAATTTAAGTAATAATTACAGTTTTTTAAGGAATTTGGTAATGTTCAGATTTAAAATTGTTTTAGCCCTGCTTAGGCAGTGATTAATATATAAAAATTAAACTCCTTACTGGTCAAACTAATCATATGAATGAAAACGATTAAAATTCATAATTAGAACAGTTAATCTGGCTAATCTGTACAAGCTAGAGTTTGACCAAACTGCGCGTTCATTGAATTTTTATATATTAATCATTAGCACGGGCGTTTCAATATAATTATACTGAACAGTAACGGAATTTTTCACAAATTTTAGCTAATTTCTAAAAATACCTTGACAAATTCATTAATAAATATTATACTATATAAGTCATACATCGCGGGGTGGAGCAGTTGGCAGCTCGTCGGGCTCATAACCCGAAGGTCGTAAGTTCGAGTCTTACCCCCGCAACCAAACTTATATCGTTACAGCTATCTAAGTTGTAGCGATTTTTTATTTTGTTTAAAGGTTGCTATAATCATTGATTTTTCCTTTCTTATGTCAATTTGGGGAGAAATTGGGGATGAACTCCTCAAACTAGACCTTTGTAATACTACAAATTTCAACAAAATTCATAGCTGATAAATATGAGAGCAAAAAAGATTTAGTAATATTGAATTGTTAATGTGCGTTTGTAACTAATAAAT
>OCVV011359823.1_pt1 | contig 47797 bp, 42 predicted proteins | sample 1539721 | NCBI WGS metagenome assembly OCVV01 (sample SAMN02144230, study PRJEB22623) | gut metagenome | biome: sheep rumen | host: Ovis aries | place: New Zealand | reverse complement strand
AATTGAAATACGCCAGGTTTTCAAAAAAACGGTTCCCAAAATCCTTGATTGCGTAGGTTTTTCCGCACTGACGCACCCCGGTCACCACCAACGGCATACGCCCTGGCTCAGACATCCATTCTATGAAATTTTTCAGTATTTCGCGTTCCATGCTCCAAAATCTACATTATTCATATCAATTTTGCAACAGTTTCTGCATTTTTCATACGAATAAAGCAAATTCTTCCGTATTTTCCGCATTTTAGCCTTCGAATTTCCAGCCGCAGTCGTTGTGGTAGACCATTTGGCGGGTCATGCCGCCGTCGATGCAGATGTTTTCACCGGTAATAAAGCCGGCCTTGTCGCTCGCGAGATAAAGCACCATGTTCGCGATGTCGAGCGGGTTGCCGACGCGGCCTGCGGGCTGCTGCGTGGCATCGGGGCCTTCGTAGGTTTTGAAATCCGTATCAATCCAGCCCGGCGAAATGGAATTCACGCGAACGCGGCCCGCAAAACTCACGGCCAGCGCATGCGTGAGGGCAGAAATCCCGCCCTTCGCCGCCGTATAGCTTTCCGTTTGCGGTTGGCTCATGCGGTCACGAGACGATGAGATGTTTATAATGCTTGCTCCCTTCACAAAATGCGGAGTAAAAAGTTTCGCGAGGTAGAACGGGGCCGTCACACCCACAGCCAGCGCGTAGCTGAACTCCTCGTAACTGCACTCGTCAATGCCCTTCATCAGCGGAAGCGCGTTATTCACCAGCACATCCACGTGCCCGTACTTTTCGATAACGAACGGCGCAAACTTTTCGAGGACATCCCTCTTTGAAAGGTCCCCGACAAAGCAAGGATTCTCGCGGATGTCGATATACGCGACCTTCGCCCCCTCTTTCTCGAATTCACTCACGACGGTAGCGCCAATCCCGTGCGCCCCGCCCGTCACCACGACCACTTTATTTTCAAACGATTTCATGAGAGAAAATATACACTAAAATACAGCGAAGCGCGTTCAACAACTTGACACGCAAGCCGCATTATCCTATTCTTTCTGCCGATGCTCCAGTATTTCGAAGTCACAAAGAAATCTCCGTGGTTGCCGCAGGTCAAAGCGCTGTACGAATCGGCGTTCCCGGCGAACGAACGCATCCCGATAAAGCATTTGCTTGACGATAAAATCAAGCGGGAATTTTGGGCGTTTTTCGACAAGGAGGAAGGCGAGAATCACGCTGAAGTCGGGAAAGAAATTGCCGCGGCTCCCATGTTCTGCGGGTTCTCGAACTCCATCACGCACGGGAGCATCACGAACATCGTCTATTTCGCGGTTGTGCCAGAACTGCGCAGTCGCGGATACGGTTCGCAAATCCTGCAGGCCATCCGCAGGCAACACCCAAACACGCGCATCGTCGTCGATATTGAAGTCGAAGAAGATTCCAAGGACGCCGAAGAACTCGAACGAAGGAACCGCCGCCGCGAATTTTACCTGCGCAACGGCTTTGACTCCTCCCCCGTCAATTACGTCTGGCAAGGCGAACACTACCGCCTACTTTCCGCCGGCGGCATCGTCACCGAAAAAGAATTCCGCGACTTCTGGAAAGAAATCCTGAAGAACGTCCCCGGAGTAAAGTACCCGTAAGTCATGAATTTTACAAAGTGGCGATGGTAACGCGGCGTTTCTTACCCCTCAAACTTTTTTATTTTCTTGCCATGACAGAAAAAGAAAAAATGCTTGCCGGCAAACTTTACGATCCAAGCGACAGGGAGCTTGCATCAAGAAGATCCGCATGCCACGCCCTGTGCCAACAATACAACGGCCTTCTGGAAACCGACAAGGCCCGGGAGGAAATCCTAGCCCAGATTCTGGAGACAACACCCGCAAGGGGCGTTTACCTGCAAGGGCCCGTCTTTTTTGATTACGGGAGCAATACCCGCATCGGTGAAAAGAGCTACGCGAATTTCAACTTCACCGTATTGGATTGCGCTCCGGTAAACATCGGGAGCAACGTATTCATAGGCCCGAACGTTTCGATTCTCACGCCCATACACCCGCTGCGTTGGCAAGAACGCAACATGTTCGAAAAGCCCGACGGCAGCCTCACCGACCTAGAATATGCAAAGCCGGTTACTATCGAGGACAACTGCTGGATTGCTGGGAACGTGACCATTTGCGGAGGCGTGACCATCGGTACAGGCAGCGTCATCGGGGCGGGGAGCGTGGTCACACGGGCCATCCCGCAGGGTGTCGTTGCCGTAGGCAACCCCTGCCGCGTACTCAAGAAGGTAGAACAAGAAAAGTACTGAGACTATGATCCTTCGCAAGCCCGATTTTTATGATAAATTCAAATGCACGGCCTCCCACTGCAGCGACACCTGCTGCGTAGGCTGGGAAATCGACATCGACAAAACTTCGCAGGATTCCTACAGCAAGGTAAAAGGGCCCTTTGGCGACAAGCTCCGGACCAACATCGAGGACGGGCATTTTAGACTGCTCCCCCACAACCGCTGCCCATTTCTAGACCAGAACAATCTCTGCGAAATTTACAAGAACCTGGGCGAGAACTCCCTCTGCGACATATGCCGGGAACATCCGCGATTCGTAGAAGTCTACGGTGACATCATGGAACGGGGCCTCGGGCTCTGCTGCGAAGAGGTTACCCGGCTCTTGCTTGAAGGAGATGGCCAACTCGCCTTCACGAGCGAAGAATGCGATGAGCCCGAAGACGAACTGAGCGAAGACGACATCGAAATCCAGAACGAAGTGCTTTACGAGCGGGAGCAAATGTTCAAAGCCCTCGCCGATGGCACAGCCTCTTTCAAGGAGAAGCTCTACACCGCTTTCGGATACAACAATGAAAAACCCTTCGCCCCTCTCGGTAGTGTTTGCGAGCTGTACGAGCTTCTTGCCAAGACCGTGAGTTTCGGCCCCACTTGGGACAGAGCCCTTGCCCGCATCAAAACCCGCATTGAATCCGCAGGTTCCGCCCCTATCGAGGACCAGGGCTACTTCACCGAAACAGAGAGTTCCCGCCTGCTCGCCTACCTGGTATATAGGCATTTCGCCAAGTGCCTATTTGAAGGCCGTGCCGATGGCAAGCGCAATTTCGCGGTGTTCTTCTGGAATGTGGCACGGTTCTTCACCCGTGAACTGGGCGGAAAAATCAATGCCATCAAGATTCTTTCCCGGCAGCTGGAATACTGCGAAGAAAATATGGAATTGATTGAAAAAATGCTGGACGACGTCTAAAGTTTTACCGACTAGATTTTATATTTGAAAGAAAGGAGACTGTTATGAAAACAAAAACTCTTTTAGCGATAGCAACATCCCTCGCTCTCTTGGGATGCGCCCAGATTGACGAGACGGAACGCGGCGTAGTGCTTCAGTTCGGAAAGTACAGCGAGACCTTTGAACCGGGCCTCAACTTCTATAATGTCGTCACCAAAGAGGTCATCCGCATTCCCGTCAGTACCCAGCTGGAAACCGTCAAAATAGAATCCGGCTCCAAGGATTTGCAGACCGTCTATGTGGGCACAAACGTGAACTACCATGTGGACCCGCAGAACGTAGATAAGATATATTCCAAGTACGGCACGCGGTATGTGGCCACCGTCCTCCAACCCAAAATCAAGGAAACCATCACGGGCATCACCCCGCAGTACGTTCCCGAAGAAATGCTCCAGAAGCGTGAAGAAATCCGCAGCCGTATGGAATCGGCTCTCAAGTCAAAGCTGGACTCCGCCGGAGCCCACATCATCATTGATGGTTTCACCATTACAGAATTCCAGTTCAGCCGCGCCTTCAACGAGGCCATTGAGGCCAAGCAGGTGCAAGAGCAAGAGGCTCTCAAGGAAAAGAACATCAAAATCAAGATGGACTACCAAAACGAGCAACGGGTGGCCAAGGCCAAGGCGGACTCAGCCGTCATCGCCCTCCAGATGGAAGCCCTCAAGAAACAGAACGGCAAGGAATACCTGATGCTCAAGTGGATTGAAAAGTGGGACGGCAAGCTCCCCCAGGTCAACGGGAATGACAAGATGATTCCCATGATCAATATTCAGCCGTAAAATTGCCACACAGCCGTAAATTTTTCTCATAAAAATCGGTCAAGTTTTCACTTTGACCGATTTTTAATTATTTTTCAAAGAGAGATGAGAAAGGAGTGTTTTATGAAAATCACCACGAAAATTATCGCGGTTTCGGCGTTCGCCCTTAATTTGGCCGTAGCTGCTCCAATTGACGACATCGGCGCTTTGTCTGTCCAGGGAACCCAAGTGGTGGGTGCCAACGGGCAACCCGCACAACTCAGGGGAATGAGTTTCTTCTGGAACATTGCCGAAGAAGCAAGGGACTACTGGAACGCTAGCGTGGTCAACTGGCTTGCCGAAGACTGGCATGCCAACCTGGTCAGGGCAGCAATGGCCGTAGAGGACAACTGGGGAGACGATAAAATCGGCTATGCCTACAACCCTTCCAAGAATCAAGCCATGGTAGAAACCGTCGTGGATGCCGCTATTGCCAAGGGAATCTATGTCATTATTGACTGGCACAGCCATTGGACCAATGATAGGTCTGCCAAGGAAAACGGCAAGGACCGTTGGGAACTAGCAAAGGATTTTTTCACCGCCATGGCCACCAAGTATAGTCAATACCCCAATGTGATTTACGAGATTTACAATGAGCCTGGAACAGACGATTGGGGACAAATCAAATCATACGCAGAATACATCATTCCCATTATACGTGCCATCGATCCAGACAACCTGATTCTCGTAGGAACCCCAAAATATTCCGGAGATCTCAGTTCCGTCATTTCGAATCCCTTATCAAGCAACTACTCCAGCAACGTGGCTTACGTTTTCCATTTCTACGCTTCGGAAGATTGGCACTTGAACAACTACCTGCCTACAGCAAAACAGGCAATGAACACCCTTCCACTCTTTATTTCTGAATGCGGGCTTACTCCTGCATCGGGAAATGGAGCTATCAACTATTCCATGGTCAATACTTTTTGGGACTGGCTGGACCAGAGCAAGCTCAGCTGGGCCGCCTGGAGTATCGTAAACAAAGATGAAACTTCTGCCGCCTTGCAAAAAAGCGCCAGTGCAAGCGGGAACTGGTCTGAAAGCGACCTTCGTGAATCGGGGACGTGGTTCAGGAATAAGCTCCGCGAGTTGAACCCGGAATGGACCCCCATTTCTGGCGGAGGCGGAGAAATTCCACCAGCCGTGCTTCCTCGTCCAATCTCAAGCACTTCCAGTTTCCACTTCGCAAACAACACCATCAGCGTGAGCCTGGACGGTCAGTCCAAGGTGGAGTTGCTTGACCTGCAAGGCCGCACCGTAAGCACGCTATGGAACGGACACGCCAACGGCAGCATTAGCTTGTCCGTAAACTCACAGCCGGGAATCTACCTGGTGCGCATCCAAGGGCAAGGTGTTTCCGAAACTCATAAAGTCGCGGTGAAGTAAGCGGATGTTCGCCTGCGCGAACATGACGACGCTTCATTCGTTTAGCGGATTCTCGCCGGAGTTTACCCCCGACCACGATCGGGGGCGAACATGACGTTACACAATCGTCTTGAAATATTCGATAGTCTTTTGGAGGCCATCGAACAAGTTGACCTTGGGTTCCCAGCCCAGGGCCTTTTTTGCAAGGGTAATGTCGGGGCGGCGCATCTTGGGGTCGTCGCCAGGCAGGGGCTGGTACACAATCTTGCTCTTGGAACCCGTCTGCTCCAACACCGCATGAGCCAGTTCCAGCATAGTAAACTCGCCGGGATTTCCGATGTTCACCGGACCAATAATTTCATTCTGATCCATCATGCGGACAAAAGCCTCGATAAGATCATCCACATAGCAGAAGCTGCGGGTCTGGCTGCCATCGCCATAGATGGTCAAGTCTTCGCCCTTCAATGCCTGCACAATGAAGTTAGACACCACGCGACCGTCGTTCATGAGCATACGGGGACCGTAGGTATTGAAAATGCGCACAATGCGGATATCTACCTTGTTCTGGCGATGGTAGTCCATAAAGAGGGTTTCCGCCACGCGCTTGCCCTCGTCGTAGCAACTGCGGATACCGATGGGGTTTACGTTTCCCCAGTAGTCCTCTTTTTGCGGATGCACCGCCGGGTCGCCATAGACCTCGCTGGTGCTGGCCTGCAATATGCGGGCGTGGACCCGCTTGGCAAGCCCAAGCATGTTGATGGCGCCCATGACGCTGGTCTTGATGGTCTTTACCGGGTTGAACTGGTAATGCACCGGACTTGCGGGGCAGGCCAGGTTGAAAATTCGGTCTACCTCCAAAAGGATGGGCTCGGTGACGTCGTGGCGGATAAGTTCAAAATTACGGTTGTCCCGTAGGTGCGACACGTTCTGAAGACGCCCGGTGAAATAATTGTCCAGGCACAGGACCTCGTGTCCGTCGTTCAAGAGCCTCTCGCAGAGGTGGCTACCCAAGAATCCGGCACCGCCGGTCACCAAGCATCTCATAAAAACCTCTTAAATTCAGGGGTGGAATATAGTAATTACCGGTTGGCGTCCCACTATCCAGAAGCACTTCGGCTCCGCCCAGCGCGGACAGGCCCGGAACAGACTCTAGTGCGAGAAGTGTTAAAAATCTCACTTTATCAACCTTTTGTTCACTTTATCACCGTATAGGGCCCACCCTGCCTTGCCTCAATGTAAATAAATTACTACCTTTACCCCGTCAAAACACAAACAAGGAGAACATACATGTTCAAGAAAATCGCTCTCGCGGCCGCTTTGACCGCTACTGCTTCCTTCGCTACCTGGAACTACTTCCCGGTACTCGAAAACCACAAGGGCCAGGCTGAAGTCGGCGTCACCGACAAGATGCAGGACAAGTGGAACACGCTCGGACTCTTCGTTGGTGCCCGCTACACGGTCATCCCGAACTTGGAACTGGGTGTCAAGCTCCCCTACACCGTTTTCACCCATTGGGATGGCGAAGATGCGAAGGCCGATGGTCTGAACAACATTCCTCTGATGGTTCGCTACCAGTTCATGCCCATCATGAACGCCTTCGTTGACGTGGACCTGCCCGTCGGTGACGAAGATGTGAGCCCGGACGGTCTCGGCCTCTACTTCGGTGTCCAGTTCTCCCAGAACTTCGGCATGGTGAACTTCGGTTCTGAAGCCGGCCTCGCCATCCGTACCGAAGGCGACGACGAAGTTTCTCCTCCGTACAACCTGCACATCGGCCTGGAAGGCGACTTCGCCATCAACCCGATGTTCACCCCGTATGTCGGACTTGACTTCGACATGTGGCTCGGCGAAGCCACCCATGACGGCGATGAACTTCCGGGTTCTGATGCAAGTGGCAAATTTGGCATTGCCCCCTACCTCGGCGTGAACATCGCCATCAACCCGATGTTCTATGTTGACCTGAGCGCCAAGTTCGGCATCGGCGACGACTACTACGGTGACGAAATGCCTATCTTCCTGACCGGCAAGTTCGGTGTCAACTTCTAATCGAAGTCCGTTCAAGAAAAATTTGCCCTCGGCTAAGCCGAGGGTATTTTTTTTCGCTTGTCATCCTCGACTTTTTGCACTCGTCATCCTCGACTTGGTCGAGGATCCGTTAGCTGAGGCACCAGATTCCGGCTCATGACCGTCATAATGGATTCTATCGTTCCGCCTTGCGGCTTCACTCCAGAATGACAGCCACTCGCCTTTCCAGCTGTTCCAAGGAGCCACCGTTCTCAATCCTGGTGACCGGAATACCCCGTGCCTGCCAGAAGGAGGCGATGTCGCCCTGGGCATCAATACGACGTTTGGCATCTTCACGGGAAAGTCCCCGAGACACCAACCGCTCCAGGCGAACCGTTGCAGGGGCATCCACCAGCCATACCTGGTCCAAAAGGTTAACCACCTGAGGTATGCGATGCAAGAGGGCCGCCTCCAAGAATACAGGTCCGGAGTGCGCCGCGAAAAACTCCTGCACCGCGTCCGTCAGGTAGGGGTAAACCAGGGCCTCCAGTTTTTCACGGGCGGCATCGTCCTTGAAAATAAGGTCCGCAAAAAATTTGCGGTTCACGCCGTCGGCAGTCAGGCATTCCGGGCCAAAGGCCTCCGCCAGTTCCTTGCGCAGTCCAACGCAATCCTTATACAAGGCATGGACGCAGGCATCGGCGTCCAGCACAGGGAGCCCCCGCCGACGGAGGCACTCCCCCACCGTAGACTTTCCGGAACCGATGGTTCCCGTGATACCGATGCACTTACCTGCCATACATTTTCAACCGAGCCCCGGCAATCTAGCCTTTCCCGAGGGAAATCAGGCAGAGTCCTGCCACAATTCCCAGCAGCGCAAGGAATTTCAGTTTGCTCTTGCGCTCCTTAAAGATAACAATCCCCGCCACAAAGCTGATGAACACGCTAGAACGGCGGAAAACCGTAATCACCGAAATCAGGGCATCCTTGTCGCTTACCGCCAAGAAGTAGCAGCGGTCCGCAATAATAAGCAATGCCGCCACCAAGAGAAAACTCCAGCGGAACTGGAAGGGCGTGGTCTTTTGGCGGGTCGGGAACCAGGTCACCGCGCAAATCAGGAACTGCCACAGAGCCATGTAAAAGCTGAACCAGACCTGCACCGTCAGGGGGTCAAAGTCCATCCGTTGCAATATCAGTTTGTCGTAGACCCCGCTGCAGGCTGCAAGGATAGTGCCGAGCACCATGGAAATGACCCAGGGGCTGCTGAAGAAATGCCCCATCTCCTTGCGGCCCGCGAGGCTCAGGCCTATGTACGAAAACACGCACAGGCCAATGCCCGCCCATTGCAGGGGGAAAGGCCGCTCCCCCATGAAGCTCACCGCAATGCCGATGGTAAAAAGGGGGGCCAGGGCGCGGATGGTGGCCGAAATACTGAGGGGCATGTGGGCGATGGCGTTGTAGGTCAAAAGCCAGCTGCCGCCAACGATTAAAGCCTTCCCCATCAAAGACACATGTTCGTGGAGCGCCAGGGTTTCGGTATGCCCCGAAACCAGGATAGGCAGCATAAATAGGGCGTAAAAGGCGCTGCAAAGGAACAGCACGGGACGCACCGCATTCCCCTGGACAGACTTTTTCTTGGCCAGGTCGTAAAAACCCAGGAAAAAAGCGGAGGAAAGTGCCAGCAACAGCCATGACATAGGTCACAAAATCTAGAAATTCATCTTGCCAAAGGGCGCCACAATACTATTTTTTATCAAAACATCAACCAAAAGGAACCATTATGGGTATCAAAGGAAAAGCAACATCTCTCCTTGAAGAATTCAAGGCTTTCGCCCTCAAGGGCAACATCGTCGACATGGCCATCGGTGTCATCATCGGCGGCGCATTCGGCAAGATTGTCACCAGCTTCGTGAATGACATCGTCATGCCCTGCGTGAACGCCATCGTGGCAAGCTTCGGTGCAGAAGGTGCCGGCGAAGGCCTCAAGGCCCTCACCTACACAACCGCCGCCGGAGCCCAGATTCCCTACGGCGCCTTCATCGGCAACATCGTGGACTTCTTGATCGTGGCCATCGTGGTGTTCATTGTGATGAAGAAGTTCCTGGGATTCGTGCAGAACATGCGCAAGAAGGAAGAAGAAAAGCCCGCCGAACCGCCTGCACCGCCAGAGCCGTCCGCCGAAGAAAAGCTCCTCACCGAAATCCGCGACTTGCTGAAGAAGTGACACGAAGTGTCATCCTGAGCAACGAGGCATAGCCTCGGCGTCGAAGGATCTACAGATGAAATGCTCTGCGTTTAAAACGCGGAGCTTTTTTATTTAAGACTAAGTCCAATTTCCGTATCCGCCTTGAACGGCAGTTCATCGGGCTCGGGCGTGGCAATAATCACCTGGCACAGCTTTTGTCGAATCAAGGCGGCCACAGCATCGCGACGGTTCACGTCCAATTCCGCAAACACGTCGTCCAGCAAAAGGATGGGCTTGTTCAGGTAACGGCTGGCCACATCTACGGCGGCAAAACGCATGGCGATAGCCGCACAGCGGCACTGCCCCTGAGAGCCAGAAGAACGCATCTCCACATCGCCAATACGCACACCCAGGTCATCTTTATGAGGGCCCGACAGCGTAATCCCCTGAATTTTTTCGGCGTATTCCAGCCCCGAAAGCTTACGACGGTAGGCCTCCCGCAGGGCGTTTTCATCTACGGAGCCATCGCTCTGTTCTCCAGAGTCCGACGCCAGGCAATCTGCGCTCCCGTTGGTCAAAGAAGCCGCCTGGCCAAGCCCGAAATCATCCAAAAATTCCGCACCGTCCAAGGCGTCCAGCTCCTTGAGAATGGAACTCTTGTAGGCACAGGTAATTTCGTCAATGCCGCTGGAAAGCTTGCGGTAATAGCCCGTAATAATCGGCGAAATTTCTTTTGAAAGTTCTATGCGGGCGGCCCAGAGTTTTGCACCCAGGTCGGCCAGCTGGTCCGTAAGCACCTGGAACAGTTCTTCACCGCCGGTGGCTGAACCTTCCCGCTTGAACTGACGAAGCCACTGGTTCCGCTGCTGCAAGATTCGCCTGTAGTTCCGCAAGGTCGTAGCGTTTGCCGCCGACCTAAAACAAAGGATTTCGTCTAGCCAGCGCCTGCGCACATCCGGAGCCCCACGCAAAAGCTCGATATCCGAAGGCTGCATCACCACGGCGGGCAAGTTCCCGAAAAGAGCCGCCACCGACTTGAGGGATTCCCCGTTTTCACGAACGTCGCAAGTACGCCGTCCCACGCGAATCCCGCGGGCAGTCGAGCGGCCATCGTCCTCGAAATTTCCTCGAAGAATTAACTCGTCAGCATTCCAGGAAATCATCTCCTTCAGGTCACGGGCCCGAAAGGAAAATCCCTGGGAAAGCAGATGGACAGATTCCAGAACCGTGGTCTTTCCGCAGCCGTTAGGGCCGCCCACCACGTTGATTCCGGGAGAAAACTTCAGTTCCCTGGAAACAAGACTCCGGACGTTCTCTATCCAAAGTTCTGAAATCACGGGATGTAGCCTCGCAAGCCAAAGCTCAGGGGGTTCCAGAGGTCCGCCTCGGATTCGTAGGTCAAGGCGTAGTTCACATCGAACAGGTATTTCTTTTTGGCGATGGGAATGCGGAACTTGTAACCAAGGCCCACCATGAAATTCCGGTCGTCCATACCCGTGCGGATAGTCCCGTCCGTAATGATTTCGCATTCAAAGCCCACACGGGCGGTCCACAAGTGCCAATGAGTGTCAAAGACCAAAAGCGTATCTGCCAGCTGGTAATCCAGGGCTTCCATCCAGGCGTAAACGGGCTTGCCCATCACCTTGGAGCGGTAACCCGCCCCGATCTGCAAGACCTTCGGGCGCACCCCTTCGGTAGAGGGTACGGAATTGTCAGAGCTCACCGTCTTGGTCCAGCGGGAAGACAGGTTCTTGCTGAAGCTCAAGTTCCGAATGACCACCGAAGTGGACCACTTTTCGTTCCACTGCCTAAGCCAGCCGAGGTTCAGCGAAACGGGGCTGGTATAGCCGTCATTCAGTTCAATATTTTCGTCTTCGTAGTATTCGGCAATGTCCATGTTGTCGTAGCTCATGGAAAGGGAGATACCGAAGGCATCCCTGCGGGTGGCCCTGTACGAAAATCCAAGGTACATCATGGAAAAGAACGGTGTTGCCGTACCGAGAGTCTGGTCGTCGTCATCGATAACCTTGAAGTCCATGTCGCCGCGGTAAAGCATGGCAAAACCGATTCCCATACGCTTGCCTACCGAAGACTCGATTCCAAGGGAACCGCCGGTACGGTCCAAGTCGCGCTTTTCGCCGTTCAGCGTATAGTTCAGGTTCTGTCTAAAGCCAAGGATGGCCGGGTTCCAGTAGGCGCCAGGCATGGCAGAAGTGTCCGCAGAGCCCGTGTTTCCTCGGCCCAGCTCCCGGGTACCTGCGCCCATGCGTTCCACGAATCCGTCAAAACCGCCCAGGGCCGCTTTCTTTTCGACTACACCTGCAGCGGCCATGGTCGAGAAAATCAGAACAAGGCAGACTATCACCAACAATTCCGAATTCCGAATTCCGAATTCCGAAATTTTCATCATCGGCCGCCCCCCAGAGTCATGACCTTGCCCCAGCCCACGTGACCGTGGTTGTCCTTGACCCGCACATAATAAATGCCCATGGTGCAGGGTCTACCCCCATCGTCCATACCGTCCCAGAAATCTTCCTTGGCATTGGTACTGCGAGATTCGTCGGCCAAGCGAGGAGCGCCGCTCACAATCTTACGAACCCTACGCATATCGTAGCTGAAAACCTCGATGGTAATCTTGGAATCCTTGCCCACCTTGTAAGACACCAAAGATTCACCGCCTGCCGTAATAACGGAGGGGACCATTCGCACAGAACCCAAGTTACCGCCCAACTTGGCACGGTTGAGGACCGGTGTCCAGGTCTTGCCCGAATCGGCAGAGACCGAAATCCCGTTGCCGTCTGTAGCAACGGCAAGGCCCATGGTCTTTGCATTCAAGGGAAATTCGGTAATAGAAGTAATGATGGCATCACGGTCCGTTACCCCGGTCTCAAATCCATGAAGCCAGGGGTCCGTAGATTCCGTGCCCTGTCCGTGGGCACGCACACCCTTGGAATCCAGAAGCAGGTATCCACTGACAGAGCCTCCTGCCACCCACACGCCCACGTAGGCCTTGTCACCCAAAAAAGCGACACCTGTTACGGTGTAGTCTGCATTGTCGTAGATGTCTTTTTTCTGGGCGGCGCCGGCAGAATCCAAGAAAGCCACCTTCTTGAAATCGTCCTTTGTTCCCAACACCTTCCGCCAAAGCCCTCCGGCAGATACACCCTTATTCAGGGCAGATGTTTCCACGATAGCCTGCAAGGGCTTGCCCCCAATCCACACGCCAGTGACACGCTCTTTTTCAAGAGCCTTGGATGCGCTTGCAATAGAGCCTGAGGCAGATTGCATCCACAATCCTTCAGAAGTGGCAATCCACAGCTTCCCCGTCTCGGTGTCCAATTCCAGGTCAAATACATCCAAGTACTTGGAAAAATCCACCGAACCTGCCGAAGGCAACTTTTCCCACTGGTGGCTTTTCTTGCTCAGAATTTTTTCGGCAATTTGCGGATTTCCCGCTCCCTTGGAAATTTCGTATTCCACAATGCCCAGGCGGCCACGGGCCGCGTACAAGGTCTTGGCCTTTTCGCTATAGGCAAAGCCGCTGACAGCGTAGTCCATGGGGTTTTCGATGGACTCTGCCGAAGGGGGTACGTCTATCGGAGTCGGAACAGAACCGGACTCTTTCAGGGAGAAGAACCCACGGGGTTCCGTAAAATGGTCCTCTTCGTCCAGACCGAACATGGGGAGCACCGCTCCCAAGTTGCCCGCCACTTCCATCGGGAACCGCCTGCGTTCCGCAAGCTTGTCCGCATAGGTCTGGTAATGCACGGCGGAAAACTCATTGTCCACAGGCTCCACCTGGGACTTGCCTGCCGTAATCTTGCCGGAGGCATTCAAGTTCAGGTTCAAGAGGGCGACCCCCTGGTTCACCTCACCGCGGGAATACACCCAGAGTTGCCCGGCCGTAGGCCCAGGAGCTACACTTACCGCCCAGTTGCTAAAAAGAGTCTCCCCTTCGGCAAAGGCAACACTTGTCCCGCACAGAAGCAGGGCCACTCCCGCTGCAAATTTACCGGCCATTTTCCTATTCAAAAAAAACATAGCTGCCGCGCACCCTACCGCATGTCGATTTCATCTACCCCAGGCAGGGCCTTGTACCGAAAGTCCTCGACGGACACGTTTTTCATGACCTTCAGGTTCACGATGTTGTACCAGCTGGAATTACCCGACGGGTCCACCGTAAAGAGCCGCACCGGAGAAAAGTCCTTTTGAGAGAGCCAAACCTCCATCTGGACAAACTGGCCCTTGTACTTGGAAGGATCCAGCTTGAGCACCCAGAGTTTCTGGTTGGCAAAGACACCTTCCGAAACGCTCAGGGCCTTGCAGTTCAGGTACTTGAACAACAACTCCGAAGGGTGCAGCGAAGAGGACAGGTCTTCCACCAACTTGATTAAAACCTGACGTTGCTCCACGTTATGCTGCCACATGCTTTCGCCGTCGCTGTAGAACTTGATACCCGCCAGTTCCAGCTTGAACTTGTCCCCCTCGGCCACCACGAGCTTGCCCTGCTGACTTACGATGTCCGGAGAATCCGCGTAGAACAGCTGCAGCTTGAAATCAAGACTCCAGGCCTTGCCCGACTTGAACCAGTCCTGGGATTTTTTCATGACCTGGTCGGCAGTCAGGGCATATGCAGCGGAGGCAAGCAAGCACAAAAAAGACAATAAAAAAAGAAATCGGTTTCTCATCGGGTCAAAAATACAAAAAGGAGGGGTCGCTTTTGGCAAAAACACTACTTTCCCTGGCAAAATATTTCTATTTTACGCCTGTACTTTTTTGAAAGGATTTTATGCGTAAACTGTTTTTACCCATGGCCCTGATGGGAGCATCTTTTGCCCTCGCCGCCGAAGTGGAACTTCACGGCTCCGTCAATGCGGACTATGCCACCTATTTTGACAGCGATTTCGACCCCACCAACGCGGCGAACCAGGATATAGACCTTGCGGCCACCGCCCACATCGACGAAAATGTCTCCGTCACGGTAAAGACCAACACCCACAGCACCTATGTTACCGACAGCACGGGCAACAAGGACGCCTCTGAGACCCGCAGGCACTACATGGCAAGGACTACCGCCATGGGTGACGGTGGACGCTTTACGGAATTCAACTTCGACGGCGTGGAGTTCCGCTGGGACGTAACCCATGCCGTGGCCCTGGTGTTCGGTGACCTGACCTACAGTGCAGGCGCATTCAACTACTACTACTGGCGCGACCCTGCCCGCTATGCGGTCATCACCCGCGAAGAAGGCCTGAGAGGCGTGGGCGCCGAATTCGGCAACGACAAGTACGGCAAGGGAAAGGTCTATTTCGGAGCGTCCGAAGACACGGACCACACCATGGCCCTGTTCGCCACCTATGCGTTCCCCCTGCTGAACCGCGCCAACGAGCACCTGGTGCTCACTCCCAGCCTGGACTGGATGTTCGGCCAGCATATCAACCGTACCCATACCTATGTACTAGGTACCGAAGTGGACTACTCCAAGAGCTATGAAAACCTGAACTACGGCATCTACGCCGTATGGGGACTCCACCCCTACAAGGGCAAGGGAGTACACTCCTTCCTCTTGGAACCCAGCTTCAACTTCTACTTCTTCAATCTGGGATTCACCTACTTCTATACCATCACGGACAAGGATTACAAGGCCGAGCCCCAGCTGTTTACCGACGACCAGTACATGTTTGCCGTGGAACCCAGTTTCAATCTCCACAAGAAATTTACCATGGGCGTGTCTTACGAATACCACGACCCGGATAGAGAAGTCCACGGTGACGACTACACCTTCCTGGGCATGAACAACTACCTGTACCCCACCATGGGTAGCGAAATCGTGTTCTGGTTCGGCTACAATTTCAGCGACAACTTCGACACCGACTTCGCCCTGGGCATCAGCGGCAAGGTGGAATTTTAGGGATCAGGAATTAGGATCTAGGGTCTAGGATCTAGGGTCTAGGATTTGTAGGATATAGAAAGTGCCGGACGCTATGTCCGGCTTTCTTTTTTACACAAAAAAGTTTTGATAAATGCAGAGAGGCGGGACTGATCCCGCCTCTCTAAATTTCATTTTCTAATCCTAGTCTCTAGGTTCTAACCACTAATCTCTAGCCCCTATATCCTAGTCTCTACAATCTTACTGACCGAGGAACTTACGGCCAATACCGAATTCGTCCTTGTATTCCACGTAGTCAGGCACGAAGTCCTTGCCGAAGCTGAAGCTCACGTTCAAGGAGCACTGGAACTCGTTCATGAGCTTGCCCTTTTCGCCAGCCTTGATCTTCTGCTGCTTCTTTTCAATCTTTTCGTCACCCTTCTTGCCCACCAGGACTTCGGCTTCGCACCAGCCACCGGTAGCCTTGGCAATCACTTCCTTGCCGTCGGTAGAGACCAGCTTGATCTTGGAGGGGTCAAGTTCGGTGTTGTTGCCGGTAGAGGCCCAGAACTGGAGTTCGCCAGAGAGAGAACCCGGAGCAATCTTGATGGTGGGGAAAGCCATGACATAGCCCCACTTGTCGATACGTCGGTTCACCGGTTCGCCAATCTGTTCACCGAAGATGAGGAAATAACCGCGGGTGCCGATACGGCTCTTATTCAGCACAGCCTTCACTTCGGAGTTTTCGGGAGCCATTTCGGCAATCTTCATGATCTGGTATTCACGAACCACCGGGTCAGATTCTTCCTTAGCCGTGGGGAGGTTCTTGGCCACGTAGGCGTTTTCCGCTTCGGTGCGGATAGCCTTCACAGCACCTTCGGCCACGTTACGGGCCTTGGCGGTAGCGAGGGCGGTATCAATCTTGGCGAAAGCGTTGATGACGGTATTGTAATCCACGCCTTCCTGAGCGGCCTGCTGCTTACCCACATTGGCGAGGGTAGTCACATATTCTTCCACCACCACGTCTTCCTTGACTTCGGGCATATTCACGGAGGCCTTTTCGAAGTAACCGTTGATGAGGTCGCTGTTCAGGTCCTTCTTGGCTTCGATTTCGGCAGCACGGACCAGTGCCAGGGTGAAGTTATCGTAGAACTCGCTGGACATGCTGCCCTTTTTCTTGGCTTCCAGGTAGGAGTTGATGGCATTGCGGAAACGGCCTTCCTTGAGGTGTTCGTCACCGCGCTTTTCGTTGGTGCCCTTGCAACCAACCATGGTAAATGCCACGGAGGCAGCTAATGCAGCGATTAACAATTTCTTCATTTTATTAAATCCTCGAAGATTAAGTTCAAAAAGAAACCTTTTATCCGAAAAATTTGGATTTAGGACTTTCAAATTATAATTTAATTAAATAAATTTGGCCTATTACTATTACAGATAGTAAAATTTTATTAAAAAAGGGGCAAAATCAATGGAAATCCTGGTAGTCAGTCCAGAGGCCGGAAATTGGCGGACGCTGAGTCCCCTGGCCACCGCTGTAAACCGGATGACCTACGCCTTTGCAAGGGCCGGAGCCAACGCCCTGACTTGCTCCCCTTTCTACAAGCCCCTGTTGCAGGATCTGGAAGGTTACAGTTGCGTTTTCAGCGGCACTGAAAAGCTCCACGGCAAGCCCTACGAGATCTGGAAATCTCCGGGGGACCCCTTCCACACCTACATTTACAACGAAGAATATTTCGGCAGGCCCGACATCTATGGCCCTCCCGGGGACCCTCCCTACGGCGACAACCACCTCCGGTTCGCCTTCCTGGCTTCTGCCGCCCTGGACTACGCCCAGGAAACCGGCTTCAAGTGCCAGGCGATTCTCGGCCACGAATGGGGCGGTGCCCTGGCCGGAGCCCTAATCCACACCGTTTACCAAGAAACCTTTGGCCAGGTTCCCTTCTTCTTTACGGTCCACAACATTACCTACGATTTCCACGTATCTTCCAGCGAAATCGAGAACATCGGGTTACCCAGGAAAGATTTCAACATGGATGGCTACGAGTTCTGGGGCAAGGTGAGCCTTTTGAAGGCGGGCATCTGCTACGCCCACAAGGTGCTATTCCCCTCTCCGGGCTATCGCGATGCCATGATCAACACCAACTTGCCCGGCGGCCTCAGCGGATTCCTGATCCACAACCAGGACAAGCTTATTGGCGTGCAGTTTGGAGTCAGCTACCAGGTTTGGGACTTCAACAGCAAGGACAAGCTACCCATCAAGCAGGCAAAGAAGAAAGCCCGTGCCAAACTGGAGGGAATACTGGGGTGCGAGGTCGGGAACAAGCCAATCCTCTATGCCCACCTGGATCCCGAAGCAGGCAACACTTCGGAAACCCTTGCCACTATCCTTTCGGATATTGCCAAGCAGGACATCTTTATCGTGGTGGGCATCGCTCCCGACGATCCGGAATGGAACTACTACCAGGATGTTTCCAAGCAGTATCCGGGAATCATGGCGATTAGGCCTATTGAGACCAAGAGCGCCAGCGCCCTGCGCGACGTGCTGGCCGGTTCCGACATCTTGTTCGCGGCTAACCTGAAGGAGCCGTCTACCTCCATCATCTTGAAGGCCCTCGCCACAGGTACGCTTCCCCTTACCGGACGTAACGTCGGGGTGGCCACCATGCTGGACGACTACGCCCCGGAAACTTCGGGATGCGCCAACGCCTTCTTGGTGGATGACGCCAACGCCCCCCACCAGATGCTCCGTAGGCTGAAAGATGCCCTGCATGTTTACTACGAAGAAAGCGCCGACTGGGACAAGGCGGTGATAAACGCCTACAGTGGGTTCCACTACGAGTGGGACCGGACAATCGGAAAATATTTACTAATTTTGGGCGAGTTGGGACTTTAGCTCAATTGGTTAGAGCAGCGGACTCATAACCCGCTGGTTCCCGGTTCAAGTCCGGGAGGTCCCACGAAAGCCCCGAGATGTAAAAATCTCGGGGTCTATTTTTTTCCCAGCCACCATTTTTTACATTTAAATACAGAAGACAGCAACACGGAATAAAGTATGAAGACCGTCAAGAAACTTTCCTTAATCAGCACAGTCGCCTTTGCGATGTTCGCCTTTAATGCTTGCGACGACTCCAGTTCCGGCAGCGGGCCGGACGCAACGGGCGCAAAGGATCCTTCAAACAGTTCGGGACATTCGGACCCATTCGACTTCGACTGCCACATCTACCAAAAAAGCAACTGCGATTTCAAGATTACGGACGCTTCCTGGGAAATCTCCATTGCAAAGTATGGTCACTGCAGCAACATTACCACGGGAACGGAAGATACCATTTGGGTGTCCAAGATCTATACGCCAAATGAAACCGGCTATACTCTAGAAGACAGCTGGAGTATCACTGGATTCGTATTCGAAAGCAACTGTAGGAATTCTCCTCAGGGCGTTGTATACGAAAATGAAAGCGACACCCTAAATGTCAAGAGGATGTGCAACCCCACAACGCACTCTTCCGAAATGATTAGGCCCTATGAATACGAAAAGGTCGGCAAAACTCTCGAGAGCCTGTACGAAGAGGCGCTAAAGGAATGCGAATCCGCAAATACTGAGGAAGATTGGTAACTGCTACATTCAAGAGCAAGAGGTATCATCATGAGCCGTATCGACAATCGTAAAAATGACGAGATGAGAAAAATCAAGATGACCACCGGGTTCGTGTCCAGTGCGGACGGATCCGTGCTCATCGAGATGGGACACACCCGAGTGCTGTGCAACGCAACGCTTTTACCCGAAGTCCCCAAGTGGCTCGCCGGCAAGGGCCGTGGCTGGATTACTGCCGAATATTCCCTGCTGCCCCAGAGTACGGGCCAGCGAGTGGAGCGGGAACGGAAAGGCGCCAGCGGACGTACGCAAGAAATTCAACGTCTGGTGGGTCGTTCGCTCCGAGGAGCCGCCAACCTGAACGCTCTAGGCGAACACGCCCTGGTGGTGGACTGCGACGTGATCGAGGCCGACGGCGGGACCCGTACCGCAAGCATCATCGGAGGCTTTGTGGCACTGGCTCTCGCCCTCAAGAAGGTGAAGCCTACCATTGAAGTTACGGAACAAGTGCTGCTGCACAACATCAGTGCCATTTCCGTAGGCGTCATCGACGGAGAACCCCGTCTGGACCTGTGCTACGAAGAAGACAGCCGCGCCGACGTGGACATGAACATCGTGATGCGGGACGCCGCCGAATACATCGAACTGCAGGGCACCGGCGAACACGCCTCCTTTGACCGCAAGACCCTGGACGCCCTGCTGGCCCTAGGCGAAAAGGCCTGCAAGGAAATCAAGGATATGCAGATGTCCTTGATTGGCGGGGAACTGCCGTAAAGGACTAATCACATTCATCAAGCCAGCCCAGCGAATGTATGGTGAATTCGCTGGTCCATTCGTTGATATTCCCATTTTGCAACACAATATTCAAGCGGACTACATTTTCTGTAGCCGTAGCGATGGTTGTGGAATGATTTTTATCCCAACCCGATTGCGAAAACGCGCTCCAGGGGATTTTTAAAGTCTTGCCGTTTGTCTCACTAAGCGGGGCTTTCCAAATATCGAAACCATAAACATCCGTATTCCACTCCAGTTCCACATACATTGGGGACCCAGAAAGCGAATAGTCCAGACAGAAACCTTCATGGGAGGAAATATCTATCGCGGATTTTGATTTCGTCCAATAAAAACCAATACCGCCAATAGCTGGAGAATCGGAAGCACCTCCCGCAGTAGATATAGTCACCCGAAGTCCCTCGCCATCAACCAGATTGCCGCCAGGGATAATCGTGCCGTCCGATATATCCGCCATTATTAATTTCCAGGAGCCGTCCGAATTCCGATCAATAGGAGTAAATCTAGCCACTGTTCCCGGATTTTCTTCAGTACAATCATAAGCAAACCACCAGCCCTCCGTGTTTTGGAAACAAGACGTACCGTAGTCATCCATTACTCCAGGGTCTCCGCCAGTACACTCCACCACTTCCGGCGTCTGAACTTGATAGAACCGTTCGGGATTCATATTCCAAAGCGATCCAGTAACCAAAGCTTTTTCCTTCCATTCTCCATCACTACAGATATGTTCACCATCATAACTGTTGCCATTTTGGGACTCGTCACAAAGCCCCCACAGGGCCTCATATTTTGTCGCCTTGCGCCAGGCCCCGTCAAAAATGTAGACCAGCGTATCCGTCACTGCACCATTCTTCCGTTCTCCATATTCTCCAGCGTTCCAGGGCTTGTTGTTCACATAATCGTACATTTCTCGTTCATCTTCCGTGGTCTCGCGCCATTTTTCTCCATCGTAGGCATAGTAGTTGTTCGTAACGGCGCCCTTGCGGACCTCTCCTGTAAAGCCGGCGGTCCAAGGACTTTCGTTTACATAGTCATAGGTGTCCTTCTCAAAATCGGTCATTTCCCTCCAGGCTTTATTTTCGCAAACGAAATACATCGCCTTCTTGGTACTCTGCCTGTTGCCATTTTTCAGAATCTCACCGCTGTTTTCTGTAGAACATACGCCCAACCTGTAGTTGGAATACCAGAAATGACGCACATACTTTTCAAATTCAGGAACGGGGCCCAGTTTCCAGTCGGCAACATGCTTGCGGATGGAGTCCAAATAACCCTCATGATCCTGCGTTTCCGCCCAGTCCGCAATCTCCGTCTTGACAGCTACATCATCCCATTTGCCATCTTCTTCCAAATCATTCACCACACTTTGAAGCAAAGACGTTAGTTTTGCCACAGAGCGGTCTCCCTGGAACATGACGGAGAAGGCAAGCAAAGCGCCATCGGCTTCAGAGGATCCTACAATGTTCAGGTCTTCGGAACTGGCAAATTCTTCGCTGCCCGTGATGTCCAGCATTGCAAGAACTTCTTGTTGGGCTTGGGCCTTGGCCTTGTATACCTTCATCTTCTGCTCTTTGACCAGGTAGACTACGCGCTGGTATTCCAAGTGCGTAAGCAGGTTGATGTTCACCAGGCCTCCATCACGTTTGCGAACATCAGTAATGGCGTACAGGGTAATGGGAGCCTCTGATTCCTTTCCGGAAACCTCGTTACGGTAATAGCCTTCGGCGTGAAGCTCCACATACTGGCTCACCATGGTACGGGCATTGAGTTTAAACTTTCCGTCATCCGTCTGGATTTTGGTTTCAAAGTTGAGACCTGTCTGGTTCAAAGTCCGCCCACTTTCCAGTTCCAGGACTCGAACTTTGGAACCGCTCAAGAACGGTCCCTTTTGCATGTAGCCGTTTACACCTTCCATAGAAGTGGGAATGGCTTCGGGATCAACATTCTCTTCTGAAGACGAAGAATCCTCGCTCTCGGCGAAACTGCTAGACGATTTTGATTCCGCATTCTTTTCAACAGAAGAAGAAGATTCGTCATCAATTACGGAGGCGTCGCTAGACTGCAACGACTCCTGTTCGTCGGCACTACTCCCGTTGTCCCCACCACAAGCGGTAAACAACGATATCACCGAAATAACGCAAAAAAAGAAAACCTGTCGAGAAGATATTTTTTTATACATCATCTCCCCCCCTTAAAAACTTCTAATCTAAATATATAACATCCAGATAAAAAAAGAACTCCGGCACCAGGACCGGAGTGGTAAAACGCACTCTATCCTTTAATTACAGCAGAGCGAGGCTCGGGAACACTCCCATCACCAGCAAGGCCACGGCCGCAGCTGCCACGGTAAACTTCAGCATATAGCCAAAGACCGCATTGTCCGCACACTGGCACTTACATTCGCAGGTTTTCTTGGCAGGCGCAAACAGCACATAGGCAATGCGCAGGTAGTAGGCCGCAGCCACCAAGGAGAAGCCAAAGCCCGCTACAGCAATCCAGGACATGCCAGCAGAAAAGGCTCCCGTAAAGAGTACGAACTTGGCAAGGAACCCTGCAACAGGGGGAAGCCCGGCCAGCGAGGCAAGGCAAACGGCCACCGCCAGCGACACGAAAGGACGCCTGCGGCCTGCACCCTGCAAGTCGTCCAGGGTTTCGTTCTTGTCGTCTTTACCCGCCAAATAAGCAACCCCGGTAAGGGCACCGGCAGAGGCCACGGCATAGGTAATCAAGAAATAGAACATGGGACCAAACTGAACCTTGCCAGAAACCAAGTAATCGGGCAGCAACAACCCAATCAAAATAAAACCCGCATTCATCACGGCGGAGAACGCCAAGATGCGGCGGATGGATTTTTGCGCAAGACCTCCAAAAGCTCCAATTGCTATGGATAGAATAGCAACAATCATTACCATCACGCCCAGGGATTCGGACTGGGAATCAATGGTCACCGGTTCGGCCAAATTCCAGGCAGGAGCGGACGAAGCCTTGGTCACCAGCACAGAGAGCCAGATAGAGCCGAGAGCAGCAAGAGCGGCCACCTTCACGACGGCAGCCATAAAGCCCGTAACGGCCACGGCGGCACCGGTATAGACATCGGCTACCCAGTAGTGAACCGGAGCGGCACCGGCCTTGAACAGCACACCGAAAAGCACCATCAGCACACCGATAGCGTAGAGCGGTTCACGCCACAAAATGCAGCTTGAATAGAAGCTGGTGGTTCCCGTAGCACCGTAAATCATGGCCACACCATACAGGAAGATAGCGCTGAAGATGGCTCCCGACACAAAATACTTGAACACGCCTTCGGAAGAATTGGTGTTCCTGCGACGGAGCCCCACCAGGGCGTACACCGGGAAAGAGGTCAGCTCCATGGCGATGAACAGGGCCAGGTAATCGACGGCCTGGATCATAAGCAGGGCGCCGCCCGTAGCCAAAAGCATGAGACCGTAGGGTTCACCACCCTTATGCTTTTCGTGACCCAGAGTCCACTGGATGCCAGAAATACCAAGGAGCGTACAGAAGAGAACCGCTCCCGTCAACAGGCGACGGATTGGGTCCATGGCGAACAAATTGAAAAGCGTATCCGGAGAAAGAAGCACACAAGACGCCATGGCAAGAGCCACAAAGAATGCAGCCGACCAAGGCAGAACCTTGTGCTTGTTTTCGTCCTTGATAAAGGGTTCCGCGGCAATGGAAACCATGGCCCCGAGAATCACAAGGATTACCGGCATAAGATTGATGTAATTACTCATTTTCGGATGCCTCCGTCTTTTCAGTTTCTACCGCAGGCGGTTCAGCCCCTGCCGCAGAAGAATCCGTACCCACCGCAGCCGCTTGTTCCTCGGCCGCTCCCTGAGCCTCGACGGAATCCTCCGCCGCTTCAGAAGCGGCCACGGCGGAATCCACGGCCAGAGTTTCTGACTGAATCTGGGCAAGCAAGGCCTTGCGTTCTTCTTCCGTAAATCCGGAAGCGGCAAGAGTGGAATCCAGTTCCCGCAACTCTTCGGCAGTCATGGGCTGTTCTGCAGGTTCTGTAACCTCCTCTACAACTTCCGTCGTCAATTCTTCGGTAATTCCCTCGTCGAACAGGTGCAAGGAATTGGTCACGAATGCGGGGTGCAGACCGAAGGCCAGAAGCAGCGCCAGCATGGAACCGAAGGCAACCCCTTCCAGGGCCGTGGTCCTTGTACCTTCCTGGTACTCACGGGCGGGCTTGCCGAAGAGCACCTTCTGGATAAAGCGGAGCACGTAAGTCGCCGAAAGAATCAGGCAGAAACCGCCCACCAATGCAGGCAGGGGTCCCAAATCCCACAGGGAAAGGAGCACTGTAAATTCGCCCACGAATCCGGCAGTACCGGGAACGGCGAGAGCCATGACGCCAGCCGCACCGAAGAGGAAACTGAACACGGGATTCTTTGAAGAAAGACCGCCCATTTCGTTGATGTTGCGGGTGCCGGTCATGCGTTCGGCAACGCCCATCAAGAAATACTGGACACCGGCAGAAATGCCGTGGGCCACCAGAAGCACCAACACCGCGGGGAGCATGGCTTCGGAAAGGCTGAAGACACCTGCCACCGCAAAGCCCAGGTGGCTCATGGAACTATAGGCCAAGAGCCTCTTGCCGTCGGTAGCCCGGAGCGCCATGAGGGCTCCATAAATCGCCGTACCGAGGCCAAGCCACATAAGGCCAGAGATGTAATTCAAGTTCAAGGGGAATATGGGCAAGACCCAGGCGATAAAGCCGAACACGCCCGCCTTGCTCATGGCACCCGTAAGGATTGCAGACAGAGGTGCAGGAGCTTCGGCATAGGTAATGGCTTGCCAACCATGGAAGGGGAAGATAGGAGTCTTCACCAAGAAGGCAAGCAAGAAGCTGAGCATCACCAGGGTCTGGGTATCTGCAGGCAAACTCTGGATAGCCACCGCCATAGAGAGCAACAGGGAATTGTCGGCTATGGTCAGCAAGTACCAGAGGGCCACCATCATGGGAGCAGAGCCCACCAGAGTGTAGATGGCAAATGTCATGGCCGCCGTAGTCCTCTTTTCGCCACCGAAAGCCGCAATCAGGATTGCCGCAGGAATCACCATGGCTTCGAAGAAGAAGAAGAACAGCACGGCGTCTGCCGCGAGGAAGGTTCCGTTCATGGCGCCCATCAAGGCGAAGATGCCGATGGCGAAATTGCGGTAGCTCTTGCCTGTAATGCTACGGGCAGAAATCAGTGCCACCAGGGAAAGACCGCAAGAAAGGAACACCATCCAGGCGCCCAAGCCGTGGGCGTAGAGGTAGTAGTAAACCGGACCGCGGGTTCCCGGAATGTGGAACCATTCCACAGGGGTGGTCGCCTGGTTACCCGTGACAATCAAGGCCACGGACATGGCCGCAAAGGCCACACCCATGAGGATTGCCATGCGGGAAGACGCACTGGAGTCTTCCTTGGAGTTGAGCACCATCAGGATGGCGGCAACAAAGGGCGCGATAACGAGAAGATTTAACAACATTAGACGAGTCCTCCCGAGAAAATGACCAGCATTACAAGGAGTGCAACCCCTGCAACGCTAAACGAGAGCTGGAGACGAACCTTGCGGACCTGGAGGATAGACGCCCCGTCGCCGAGGATTTCGACGATGGCGGCAATGGTCCACTGGATTGCCTGCAGTACCTTTTCCACCACCACGTCGCAGAACCAGGCCAGAATGTTCACAACCGCAATGAAGGCGCAGTGGATGTAGTCCCAAAGGAACGTCCAGGAAGCGGCGCTGCCTTCGGGAACCGTAGAGGCTCCCTTGACGCCGATGATACGGGCGCGGCTGAAGACCTTCCAGGCGATATACATACCGCCGAGGGCGGCCAGCGTGCCAAGAGCGGCAAAGATGACCGGGTTCACGTGGGCGGCAGGATTTGCCGCCAGGTAAAGAGCCTGGGCCTGCCCCACCACAGAAGCCATGCTGTCGCGGAAGAAGGTAAGGCCAATGGAATCAGCCCACAGGTAACCGGAGAAGATTGCACCGAAGGCGAGAATCACCATGGGGAACAGCATCACAGCCGGAGCCTCGTGGATATGTTCCTCGGTTTCCTTATCACCGCGATATTTGCCAAAGAAGGTCATGATAATCAGGCGGCCCATATAGACCGCGGTAATCACCGCCGTGGCAAGACCCACCACATAAACGATGGGGCCAAGAATGGGGCCACTCACGAAAATGCGTTCCAGAATCAAGTCCTTGGACCAGAATCCCGCAAAGCCAGGGAAGCCCACAATGGCGAGGAAGGCAAAAATCATGACGCAGGCCGTCACGGGAGTCTTGTTGATAAGCCCGCCCATACGGCGCATGTCCTGCTCCCCGGCGAGGGAATGGATAACCGCACCGGCCCCAAGGAACAAGGCCGCCTTGAAGAAGGCATGGGTAAACACATGGAAAATGGAAGCGTCAAAGGCACAGACGCCAGCCGCCATGAACATGTAGCCCAACTGGGAAATAGTCGAGTAGGCCAGAACCTTCTTGATGTCGTTTTGCAGAAGGCCAGCGATAGCCGCCCAGAGAGCCGTGAACATGCCCACGAAAACGATAATCAAAAGCACATGTTCCAGCAGGCAGAACATCATCGAGAGACGGGCCAGCAGGTAAACGCCGCTGGTCACCATGGTGGCCGCATGAATAAGGGCGGACACGGGGGTCGGACCCGCCATGGCGTCGGGAAGCCATGTCAACAGGGGAATCTGGGCCGACTTGCCAGTGCAACCGATAAAGAAGAGGAGTCCTGCAAGAGAAAGGGGCAGAACCAGTTCCACAACCTCGCCGGCGCCAATCACCATGTTGATGAAAGCGGCAAGACCGTCGTAGTTCAACAGGCTGGAGCCACCGATAGTCACAAGGGTAAGCATGCCCAACAAGAACCCGATATCGCCCACGCGGTTCACGATAAAGGCCTTGTTGGCCGCCTTGCAGTTCTTGATATCCTGATTCCAGAAGCCGATAAGCAGGTAAGAGCAGAGGCCCACGCCTTCCCAACCGAGGAAGGTGAGAAGCAGGCTGTCGGCAAGCACCAACACCACCATGCTGAACAGGAACAGGTTGATGTAGGCGAAGAACCTGGCAAAGCCACGGTCGCCGTGCATATAACCGATGGAGTACATGGCGATGAGGGAGCCGATGCCTGTCACGAACAGGAGCATGATGCGGGAAAGTCCGTCGAACAGGAAACCGATATCCGCCCGGAACAGGGGAATATCAATCCAGTTGCAGAGGGTTTCCCTGAACCCGGCCTCGGGCATGCTGCAGGCAAGGATTGCCACCACGGCAAAGGAGAGTGCCGGGAACAACACCGCAAGAGTCCCGACGAGACCTTCGGAGGGGCCCTTCTTTGCGCCCGAAGAAACCACGGCGATGGTTCCCAGAAGGATAGTACCGATCAGGGGGAAAAGAGGAATAAACCAAAGTGGTAAATGTGTCATAGCCTACCCCTTCATATCCGAATAAGAATCCGCATCAACGCTTTCCTTGTTACGGAAAATCATGATGACCATGGCAAAGCCCACGCAGGCCTCGGCCGCCGCCACCGCTATGGAGAACAGCGGCACAATCTGGCCCGTAACGCTAGCCTCTGCAGGAAGCGTCTTTGCAAAGCCCACAAAGGAGAGGTTCACGGCGTTCAGGGCCAGTTCTACGCCCATGAGCACAAAGAACAGGTTGCGGCGGGCAACGGCGACGATGATGCCGATGGCGAAAATCACCAGGGCAAGAATCTGGATGTATAACGGTTGGAGTTCCATCAGTGCTTATCCTCCGTATTTTCGCTAATCACAGAACCAAGGTGTCTCTTGGCAAGGAAAATGGCCGCCACCATCGCCGAAAGCAACAGCACGCCAATCACCTCGAACAAAAGGAAATACCCGGGGCCCGTAGAGGCCATGTTGAACAGGGTTTCCGAAGTCACCTTCACGGAACCTGCCACGGTTGCAGAATCAAATGTCATGGTGGAACGCAGCAAGGCAAAGCCCACCATGGCGGCAAGAACAAGAACGGCGGGGATAATGAAGAAAGACACCCCGTCGAACATGGGGGTCCGCTTATCCTTGGCACCGTTCAAGACCATAATCACAAAGGTCACGAGCATCATGATAGCGCCCGCATAGACCATAATCTGGACAACTCCCAAGAAGGGGCTGCCTACAAGGCCGTAGATGCCGGCCAGGGAGACCATGGACACCACCAGGGAAAGAGCGCCGTACAGAGGATGCCTAGAGAGGAGCACGCAAAGGGCGGCCCCTACGGCAATCACGGCGAGAATAATAAAGTAAACGAGAGCGAGCATTACTTAACCTCCATTCCCCAGGTTTCCAGAGCCTGCTTGTTCAGAGTTCCGCCAGGAGCCTTCTGGCTCTGCTCGTCTTCGGGATAGTCGGCAGGATTCCAGTTGGTCAAATCGTAAAGGCTAGAGACGAATTCGTCGCGAGTGCGGTGTTCGAAGCTGATTACCTTGGTATCCATACGGAGCGCATCTACCGGGCAAGCCTCGACGCAGAGACCGCAGAACACGCAGGTCAGGTGGTCGATGTCAAAACGCATCACCCGCTTTTCGATACGGGGATCGTCGCTCTGGGTAGCCTCGATAAAGATGCAGTGAGCAGGGCAAGCCGCAGCGCACATGCCGCAGGCCACGCAACGGGGAGTCCCGTCGGGGCGAAGCATCAGACGGTGCTTGGCACGGTAGGTGCTGCGCACTTCGGGCTGGCCTTCGGGGTAAGAGATGGTAGGCAAGCTGTCGTAGTCGAAAAGACCGCGGGCAGCGTGCTTGAGTGTTGTCCACAGACCGCGAATGGCCTCAAAGATATAGAGGCGTTCACCCAGGGTCATGGGTTTCTGTCTAATAACGCGCATTAGTTACCCCCTACGAGTTTGGCGATGACCGCTGTCACCACGAGGTTGATGAGGGCGATATTCAAGATAATCTTCCAGCCGAGATGCATCACGTGGTCATAGCGGAAGCGAGGCAGAGTCCAGCGGACCCAGATCCACACCCAGCAGAAGAACACGCTCTTGACCACAAGCACCAGCAAGTGGATAAGGGCCGTACCCACGGCGGTAGCAAGGCTACCCACGGCAAAGCCGTTCACCACGAAGTTCGCGGGATTGTAGAACAGCCAGGCACAGACGCCCAGGGCGACAAACACCACAACAGCCACCCAGGCGATGAGCTTGTAAAGCTTGTATTCCTGCAAGATTTCCATCTTGTTGGACTGGGCACGCTTGGCGAGCTTTGCGGAATAGCGGTAAATCAAGTGGAGGAACGCGAGAGCGAGGAAGGCGAGCACGCCAAAGAGGATGGCGAGAGAGCCCCCCATGTGGGCCTGCATGGTTTCCGTAGTCACGAAGGGCACGGAGTAGCCGCCCAAGAAGAGGGTCGCGATGAGGAAGCTGTTGATGCAGATGTGGGAGTATTCACCCATGTAGAACAGGCCGAACTGCATGGCACCATATTCGGTATGGTAACCGGCAACCAGTTCGGGTTCGCCTTCGGCCACGTCAAAAGGAGCACGGCCCGTTTCGGCGATGCTCGCGATGAGGAAGCAGAAGAAGGCCACCGGCTGGACCACAATGCCCCAGGCGTGGTGTTCCTGCCAGTTCACGATATCGGTCAGGTTGAAGGAGCCTGCAAGGAGCAAGATGCCCATCATGGAAAGACCGAGACAGACTTCGTAGCTGATGGTCATGGAACTGGTACGGAGCGCTCCCAAGAAGCTGTACTTGGACTTGGACGCCCAACCGGCCAGCACGGCACCGTAAGCCGAAAGGGATGAAAGGCCGAATAGCAGAAGCACGCCCACATCGGAATCCACGATAGAACCCGCGATGCGGACCGATTTGTCACCCCATTCAAAGACCATAGGGCCAAACCAAGGAATCACGCAAGGGCTGAGGAACACGATGGCGAACGGGATGGCGGGCGCCACGTAGTACAGGAACTTATTCGCACCCTTGGGAGCAAACATTTCCTTGAAGAACAGCTTGGTGCCGTCGCACATGTTCTGCACGTATCCCAGCAAACGGATCTTTCCGAAATAGGGAATCTTGATATAGGAACGGTTCGGGCCCTGACGGTCTTGCATAAAGCCCGCGCCACGGCGTTCCATAGGAATAAGCAAAAGGATGTAGAGGACCGGCACAAAGCAGAAAGCGAACTTTCCGATAGTGATGAGCCATTCCACCCAGGTCTTGGATTCAATAATATCCATTATGCTTCACCTCCTTCGAGGAGTTTGCCTGTACTCTTGATGGTATCGTAAGAAAGGCCAGAAAGTGCCGCAGCGTACTTGCCCGCATGTTTAAAGGCGTCTGCCGCAGACTCGAACATACAACCGGCCAGTTCCGAAAGGATTTCGTAGGCCGGGCGGATCTTCTCGTCGGGGCATACCGGGCAGGCATTCAGCTTTTGCAGAATGTTCAGGCTGTTCACCATAGTGCCCTGGACTTCGCTCCAGTGGCGCACACCGCAAGAGAGGGTGCCGTGGGCGGCGGTCTCGTCGTTAAAGGCCGAAAGCACCACGCGGTTCTGGATCTTTTCGAGGGCGGAAGCCTGAGAGGCATCTTCGCCGAAGATATCCAGGTTCACGGTCAGGAGCAGCTTGAATTCGCCGGCACGCTTCGTGAGGTCGGCGAGGTTGTTTTCGGGGACGCCCATGAGCTTGAAACCTGCACGGTTGGCCATGGGGTCGCCGCTCATGGCGATACCGTCGGGAGAACCCACCTTCTTGAACGTACCGCCAAACAGCTCGGCGCTGTCACCGAGGGAATCCTTCAGCATGCGGAGGGCCGCAAGGTCCTCAATGGTGCAGGTTCCGCCAGCGGCAAGGGCAATCTTGCCCCCCTCAGCCTTGACTCCGGAAACCAGGTTCTGGATTACATGGAATCCCATGAACGGAAGGCGGTTCTTGCCGAAGTTCTGGAACGCAAGACGGCTGGTGTTAGAAAGCCAGCTGCGGTTCACTTCGGGATTACAGCGGGGCATCACGCGGTAGATGCGGCCGTCGGCATGGTCCAGCCAGATGTTTGCACCGAGGGAATCGTCCATAGAAACCGTGGGCGTGTGGGAAAGGAGCCAGACGCGCTTCTGGAAACGGAAGTACTTTGCCGTCATGGCGCCCACCGGGCAAACGTCGGTGACGCACAGGTCATATTCGTGGTCCAGCTTTTCGCCGGGGAACGTAGTGATGTAGGTATGGTCGGCACGGCCCGCCAGCTGGAGCTGTTCGGAACCGGCGATGCTACGCATAAAGCGCACGCAACGGTCGCACTGCACGCAGCGTTCTTCGTCCAGCAAAACGCGGGGGCCTAAGTCCACGTGCTTGCCGCCCCGGAGCTGGCCCTTGGCGTCAATGAACTGGTGGGCAGGATTGCCGTGGTAGTTCTTGCCGTATTCGGGACGCATGCGGGATTCGTTCTGGCCCGCTTCCATATAGTTTTCTTGCAGGGTGCACTCGCCGGCCTTGTCGCAGATGGGGCAATCCAGCGGGTGGTTCACCAGCATGAACTCCTGAGTGGCCCTGCGGGCGTTTTTCACGCGGGCGCTGGAGGCCGGAGTGTAGATTTTCATACCCGGGGCTACCGGCGTGTAGCAGGCAATCACCAGCATGCGACCGCGGGGGCCTTCTTGCTCCACCAGGCACTGGCGGCAGTTGCCCGACACCGGGAGGAACGGGTGGTAACATACGTGGGGCGTTTCGATACCCACGGCCTTGAGGGCTTCGAGAAGATTCGTATCGCCAGGAACCATCACCGGCTTGTCGTCCACGAAGATTTCCACCTTCGGGCTGTTCTCGGTCGGGAGTTTCGGCATGTTGTAGTAGTTACTCATAATATTACCAGAAAATTCCAGGACGATAGGTTTCTTGAACACGGGGTTTGGCGTGGTCCGGGTTCTTTGCGATGTATTCGTCAAAGTCGGCACGGAACTTGGCCGTATAAGAACTTACAGGGCCACCCAGCGAAATGGAAAGAGGACAAATGGTCACGCCACCGAAACCGCCGCAGAGGCTCTGCATCAGTTCCACGTCGCCGTCGTGACCCTTGCCCGCGACAATCAGGTTCAACATGCGGTGCAGAAGACCCGTACCTTCGCGGCATGGCGTGCACTGGCCACAGGATTCGTGGCTGTAGAAGTTACCGAGGCAGTTCAGCAGGTCCACCATGTTGTGGGTATCGTTGATTACGATCATGGCGCCAGAACCGAACATGGTCTTCATGGAGGCGAGGCATTCGTAATCCATGGTGGCCACGGCCGCTTCTTCGGCAGTCAAGGGAGCGCAAGAGGAACCGCCCGGCAGCACGGCCTTGAGCTTTCCGCCCACCACGCCGCCGGCGTAGTCGTTGATCATGGTCATCATGGGAGTGCCGAGAGGAGCTTCATAGACACCCGGATTCTTCACGTCGCCAGAAATACAGAACACCTTGGTTCCGCCGGCACGGGGAGTTCCCATCCTGGCGTATTCTTCGGGTTCGTGGCTCAGAATCCACGGAAGGGCCATGATGGTCTCTACGTTGTTCACGCAGGTGGGGCTCTTCCAGGCGCCGCTCACCGCCGGGAAAGGCGGCTTAAGACGGGGCTGACCCTTCTGGCCTTCGAGGGAGTTGATAAGGGCGGTTTCTTCACCGCAGATGTAGGCGCCCGCTCCGCGATGGACAAAGATGTCAAAGCAGAACTTGGTGCCCATAATGTTTTCGCCCAGGTAACCGGCAGCGTATGCCTGGTTCAAGGCCTTGTTGATGCTTTCGATGCAGGGCAAAAATTCGCCACGGCAATAGATGTAGGCCGCACGGCTGCCCAGTGCCCAACCGGCGATAATCAGGCCTTCGATAAGGCGGTGGGGGTCTTCCAGCATCAAGAAATGATCCTTGAAAGTTCCGCCTTCGCCTTCGTCGGCGTTCACCACGATATACACGGGCTTGCCGGAATTGCGAGGAACAAAGCTCCATTTCATGCCCGTGGGGAACCCTGCACCGCCACGGCCGCGCAGGTTAGAGCGCTGCACGTAGTCGATGAGTTCGAACTGGCTCATGTTGAAGAGCTTTTCGGAAATATTGGCGTAGCCACCCAGCTTCTTATAGACCTCGATGTCCTGGGCGCCCTTGCCGAAGTTCGCTGTACAAACTTTTACACATTCAGCCATAATTACTTAGCCTCCTCAGCCGGCGCGGGCTTCTGAGTAGCGGTAGCTTCCTTGGAAGGTTTCGCCGTACGTTCGCCGGAAGTGGCAATCATGCGATACACATCGCCCACCTTGCCGTTTGCGTCGAGGAAACTCTTGTCCTTCACGCCGGGCTCGCCCACGGCGGCCCACTTGGAGCCGTTCTTCTTTTCCACCACCAACTTCGTGAATTCGGGAGCACCCTTCCAGGTGAGGGTGGCGCCAGCGTCATCGGCTTCGGCCTTCACGTTCAGCACCGGAGAAGGAGGTGCGTAGTCGGCCACCTGTGGCTTCGCCTTGGCGCCGGGAGCGCCAGGGTGTCCGCTGTGGCCCTTGACGATACCGCCCAACACATCGTGCTTGGGCATGTTGTCTTCGTGAGCGTAGCACCACTTGAGAATACGGTCAATGCTGTCGGTGGTAAGGGTAGTACCCGGTTTCATCACCAGCTGGTCCCCTTCCACGTCGGTGGCGAAATCGTCGTTCACCAGCATCATGGGGCCATTGCCGCAGCTGCCCAGGCATTCCACCTGGAGAATGGTGAAAAGACCATCGGGTGTAGTTTCACCGGTCTTGATGTTCAAGGCCTTTTCCACGTAGGCAATCAGGCTCGGGGCGCCCTTGATGGTGCAGCTGATGTTACGGCAGAACTGCAACAGGAACTTGCCCTTGGGAGCGTGGTTATACATGGTATAGAAGGTGGCAACGCCCAGCGCATGTGCAGGGGCGCAACCGCAAACATTTGCCGCCCAGCGGATACCTTCGGTAGGCACCCAGCCGAACACGCCCTGCACAAGCCAGAGCACTTCGAGCAAAGCCCCCTGCCCCACCGGATAGCGGCTCAGCAGGTCGGCGCAGCGTTCCTTGATTTCGGGAGTGTCGAGCTTTGCAAGCACTTCCTTGGGAGATGGCTGGGGAACGGCCTTGTTCACGTAACCGAAGGTCTGGCCCGGATCGGGCAGGGCTTCGATGGGCTGCGCGGGCCTGTCAAACTTCAGGCGATTATTGGAGACAAACTGAACAGCACCTTGGATATGTTCTCTCATCGGTCAAGTTCTCCAGCGATAATGTTGAGGCCCGAAAGTACGGCCATGGAGTCAGCCAGCTGACCGCCTTCCACAAGCTCGTGGAATGCGGCAAACTGCGTAAGGCAAGGCGGACGCACCTTGATGCGGTAGGGGTGGCCCGAGCCGTCAGAAATGATGGTGAAGCCGAGTTCGCCGTTGGCGCATTCGGACCCGCAGTAGTATTCCCCTTCGGGAACGCGGATACCTTCATAGACGCTCTTGAAGCGGCCAATCAGGCCTTCCATGTCCTGGTAGGCCAGCTTGTGCGAGGGCACGCGGATGCGTGGATCGACAATGTCGATGGGCCCTGGCGCAAGGCGCTTCAGGGCCTGGCGCACAATCTTCATGGACTCTTCGATTTCGGCGAGGCGGACCTGCAGACGGTCGTTGCAGTCGCCCTGAGTGCCCACCACCACTTCCCAGTCGTAGGTCTCGTAATCGTAGTAGGGTTCGTCCTTGCGAAGGTCAGATGCGACACCGCAGGCGCGGAGGCAGGGGCCAGTCCAGCCGTAGCTGATGGCCTTTTCGGCAGAAATCTTGCCGATACCCACGGTACGGTCCAGGAAGATACGGTTACGGTCCAGGCAGGCGTGCAAATCCTTCAGGGCCTTCTCGGTAGAATCAAGGGCCGCAAGGACATCTTGCTCAAAGCCGTCGTAGCTGTCGCGGGCAAGGCCGCCGATACGGGAGTAACTGTTGGTCAGGCGCGCACCGGTGAGCTTTTCCCAGATGCACATGATTTCTTCGCGGGGGTTGAAGGCATACATGAACGGAGTCGTGCCGCCCAGGTCCTGGAAGGCAGCCGCCACGCACACAAAGTGGTCGTTGATACGGCTAAGTTCGTTCACAATCACGCGGAGCACCTTGCAACGTTCCGTGATTTCTACGCCGAACATATTCTCTACCGCACGGCAGTAGGCTATGTTGTTCATGATGGCGGAGCAATAGTTCAAGCGGTCGGTATAGGGAACCACCTGCTGCCAGGTGCCACGCTCCACCATCTTCTCGAACCCGCGGTGGAGGTAGCCGATTTCTTCGACGCTCGCCACAATGGTTTCTCCGTCCAAGGCAGTCAAAAAACGGAGACATCCATGGGTGGCCGGGTGGCTCGGGCCCACGTTCAGGGGCATCAGGCTCTGTCTCTTGCCTCTATGATCCAGTACAATCATTCTTTGATACTCCCTTCCAAAAATTCGTTATCCACAGTTTCCACTTCCTTACTGCGCTGGACTACCCTGTAACCCAGGACTTCCAGACGCTTTTCCAGGGCCGGGAGCAAGTAGTCGTTGGTAGAGAGCCACTGACGCTTCTGGGCAGGATAATCCTTGCGGAGCGGATGGCCCACAAATTCCACATGGTTCAACAGGCGGCGGAGGTCCGGATGGCCCGTGAACACAATCCCGAACTGGTCGAACACTTCGCGCTCGTACCAGTTGGCGTTGGCATACAGGTCCGTAAGGGTGGGGACATTCAGGTCGGCTTCGGGAACCTGCACCTTCAGACGAATCCGGGCACCGGGAGTGGACATGCTCTTGAAGGCGTAGTCCACCGCAAAGCGGGGTCCTTCGTGATTCGGGTAAGTCAGGTAATCGACACCGGCGATATCTACCAGCATCTCGAACTTGATAGCCGACTCGTCGCGAAGGAACTGGACCGCATTGTGCAGATAGGCGGCAGGCACAACCGCCGTCACCGTCCACTTGTCCTTGGACTCCTTCGTCGCACCAAACTTTTCCTCCAGGACGGAGAAGATTTCATCTACGTTCACCATCTTCTACCTCTTCCAGAACTGGGTCTGTTCAACAAACTCTTTTTCTTTTTCGGCCACCAGTTCCTTGAACTCGGCAACCTTCTCGTGGGCAAACTCGCGGACCTCTTCCTTAGCCTCGGCGGTTTTCGCCTTGATCATTTCCAGCTGTTCCTTGACCCGCTCGGTGCGCTGTTTCATGTAGGACTCGTCCTTGATCTTCTTTTGCAGGTCGAACATGGCGTCGAAGAAGGCCTCCGGGCGGCTAGGGCAGCCGCCGATATACACATCGACGGGAATGATGTGGTCGATACCCGGCACGGTGCAGTAGCAGTCGTAAAATCCGCCGGAGCAGGCGCAGGCACCCATGGCTATGACCCAGCGGGGTTCGGCCATCTGCTCGTAGATGCGCTTGAGGATGGGGGCCTGCTTGTAGGTGATGGTCCCGGACACCAGAAGCACGTCGGACTGGCGCGGGGTAAAGCGCACGTATTCCGAACCGATACGGGAAAGGTCGTAACGGCCCACCTCGGTACTCATAAACTCAATCGCGCAACAGGCCGTACCGTAGGGGAACGGCCAAAGGGAATTCGTACGGCCCCAGTTGACCAAAAAGTCAAGGGAGGACGTTATGAAATTCGGCTTTTCTGCCACATCAGTCATAAGGGTTTCCTCATAAAATTCGGCCCAAAAGATAGAAAAAACGGGGTTTTTCAAGGAATTTCAAAGTTTCATTAAATGAAAAAAGGCCGCCTAGAAACAGCCACTTTATACCCTGATTTTACAGTCCGCCAAACGGCGATTCTGCAACCCCTTGACAATCAACGAATTAGGCTTTTATTCTGCCCAGTGGTTTCCGTTGTAGTGTCGGGCGGTGTCGCTGGAACTTCCCGTTTCTCCTGCGGAGGATATTGTGTGAACTCGATAGGCATACCTCTCCAATCATAGGAAATTTTCAGGCAATCAACACGCCAGCATCAGGGCTTCACTGTCACGAATTGCTGTTTCTTGCTCTTGGGCTTGTCCGGTATGGACAACTTCAACAAGCCCCGCTCTACCATCGGGAAAATGTGCCTTGTCATGAGATAGGCAATGGTGATATCATCCTTGAAGCGTTCTTCCAGTTCGCCGCGTGTCCTTGGCCTTGTGCAAAAATCAAGGATACTCTGCTGGAACGGGGTCAAGGGTTCTTCTTTTTTCGCGATAGTGTTGTACAACGTAACGCGGAACACTCCGTAGGTGCTCTCGAACTTGGGTGGCTGCAGGCCGGCCTCCTCCATGGCACGCTTTATTGTGGGAATACCGCTATAGCGGTTTTCCGTCTGCCCTATGACTTCGAGGGCATTTGCCAGGTATGGGTTTCGCGTATCCGCGCCGAACTCTCCCAGCGTCTCGATGCGGTTCCGTCCATAAAGCCCTCCGGGGTTTTCCACCTCGATCCTGTCAGAAAACATCCTGATGGTGACCGGGCAATTGTCCGTATGGATGCTGTAGTCCCTGTGGACAAGCGCGTTGATGATGATTTCGCGGATGGCGACAACCGGATATTCCGGCCTGTCCATGCGGTTTCCCGTCCGTTCATCAATCGTGGTGCAGGTCTTCATGTTGCGCATGACGAACGCCACGGCCTCGTCACGCATTTGCCGGACCGACCCCTCGATGCGTTTGTTGTCGATGAACCTGGCTCCGGATTCTCCGACGGTGCCGATTTCTGTCCCCGCGACGGAAACCGCCGTGATGCAGAGCCCGGGGAAGAATCCCTGCGGATAAGCCCCGAACATAAGGAGTCCCGCAACAGTCGGGTGGCCGTTCGCTACGAATCCCTGCAAACTTAGGCAGCGTTCCATGGGAAGCGAGGCGATGGCGGGCTTCTTTTCCCGCAGCTCCAGCATATATTTTTTCAGGGCGTCCGTTCTCAGTTCCTTTTCGCCGGCGCGTTCCACGACCCGCAACTCGTCCTCGATTTTTTTCTTGAACGCCTCGTAGGTATAGACCTCGTATTCGGTCATCTGGCGGTCGCTTTCGCCGACACGGACGCAGGAGCCGCGCAACCTGCCGCCACCCTTGTAAAAACAGGGCTTCTGGAAAACGTCGATCTCGGGGATTTCCGCACTTACAACCGCCTTTCCGTCAAAGACCGTCGTCGTGCAGAGTGCCTTTACGGGCGGCTCCATCTGCAGGCACTGTTCCGATATCTTTTTTATGAGGTCGGCAGCGTCATATACCCCGCAGACCTGGAAATCGTTTTTTTCGTCGATACCGAAAAGAATCACCCCTCCGTCCTTTTGATTCGAGAACGAGGACAGGGTATCGAAAAGTCTTGGGCAGCCCGCCCCGGCCTTCTTGATTTCAAGGTGGCTGTTCTCGCATTTCTGCTCAAGAACGGTTCTGATAATCGAGTCAAGTTTCTTTTCGAGCATTTTTGACGAATCCCTTTTTCGTTAAATTTAATCAAAAATTCGTCAAAAATCAATATTTTTCGCTTAATTTACTACATTTTCATTTAAAATTCGTCAAAAACACCTTAAAAACCACCAAGCAGTCTTCAGATTCTGAAACATTGCGAAAAAAAATGACTAAAAATACAAGATTTCGCAAAAGCTGACTTTTATTCCGCCCAGTGGTTGCCGTTGTAGTGGCGGGCGGTGTCGGCGTCCATGCCGATTTGGCGCACCAAATCTTCAAGGCTTGCAAACTTCTGTTCGGGCCGGAGGTAGGTGAGCAAATCCAAGGAAAGGGGCTTGCCGTAAATGTCTTCGTCAAAATCTAGAATGTAGGCCTCGATGGCCAACTGGTGATTGCCCGTAGAGGGCTGCATGCCGATGTTCACCACCGCACGGAAAATCCGTTCGGAATCGAGCCGTGCCGAGGCCACATAGACCCCAATCTTGGGCAAGAACTTGAAGGGTTCCACCTGCAGGTTCGCCGTCGGGAACCCGATGGTGTGCCCCAGGCGCTTGCCCTCCACCACCGTTCCAGACAGACGGTAAGGCCTGCCCAAATAAGTCTGGGCACGGTCCACGTCTCCGTTCAAAAGGGCGTTGCGCACCGCCGAAGAGCTGACACGCTCCCCCTTGTAAAGCACGATGGAAAGCATCTGGGTAGAAAGCTCGGGAAACGCCGCCGTAATGGTCTCGTAGTTGCCCTTGCCGCCGGCACCGAAGCAATGGTCATGACCAAAGAACATAGAGCACACGCCCCGCTTTTCAATCAACTCTTTACGGACAAATTCATCAAAAGGGAGCCTCGCCAGTTCTTTCGTGAAGGGCATCACCAAGAATTCAAGGCCCAGGCTCTCTACGAATTCACGCTTTTCCTTGGTGGTGGTAAGGAGCAAGGGATCTCCTGGTTCACGGAGCACGTAGTTGGAATGGGGTTCGAAACTGATGACGGTGGGCACAAGGCCGTTTACCTCGGCCACGGCCTTCAGGGAACGGAAAAGCGCCTGGTGACCCAGGTGGCACCCGTCAAAATTTCCCATGGTTATGGCTCTTCTCTGTTTCACATTCACCAACATTCGTTTCTTACCTTGTCATCCCCGACTTTCTTTCTGTCATCCCCGTCCCGAAACAGGTCCGGGATAAACTGGCGGGGATCTCCCTTACTTATCCTCACCTAAATAGAATTTTGGGCAAATGCGCCCAGGCTCGAACCTGCAAAGGGAAAGGACTTCGCCCGCCCCATTGGCCACGAACACGTGACCTTCGGGCCCTACGCCCTCTACAGGCGTTTTCCAGGGAAGCCAATTGCCCTTGCGGATAATCCCCATCTGGGTATCGTCCAGACGCAACACCGGATAATCTAGAACTTTATCTACCGGCACCAGGTTTTCGGCCGTCAGGTTCTCGCCCTTGACCGCATTGTCCAGGGTGATGTTCCCTATGCGGTGGCGGCGAATCTGGGAAACGCAGCCGAAAGTTCCCAGGGCGTGTGCCAAGTCCCGCCCGAGGGAGCGGATGTAGGTTCCCTTGGAGCAGACACATTCCAGGTCGAAGGTGGCGAAGCTCTTACCGGAGCAGCCTTCGGTGACGCCGCCCGCCCCTACGATTTTCAAGGATTCAATGTGGATACGGCGGGGCTTCATCTCGAAATCCATGCCCCGTTCTGCCCAGTCGCTGGCACGGCGGCCGTCGATTTTTACGGCACAGTAACGCGGGGGAATCTGGTCGATGTCGCCTGTAAACTGCGGGAGGACCGCTTCCAAATCTTCACGAGTTAAACCGCCCTGGATCCTTCGGTTTCCCCTATCGCACTTCGTGCTCCAGGGTTCCCTCAGGATGACACCTTCATCAATTCCGAATTCCGAATTCCGAATTCCGAATTCACCTTGAACCACCACATCCCCGTCCCATTCCAGGGTATCGGTTTCGTAACCCAGATGAAGCCGGAAGGTATAGCACTTGTCCTTGGCCTCTACAAAAGGAAGCAGCCGGGTGGCACGTCCGATGGCGGCCACAATCAGGCCCGATGCCCGCAGGTCCAAGGTTCCCGCATGACCCACGCGCTTTGTAGAAAAGACCCTTTTCAGCGGGAAAAGGGCCTTGAAAGAAGTTTCACCGGGATTCTTGTCCAGCAGGACAAATCCAGAAGGAGTCAAGCTAGAGTTCCCCCTTCTGCTTCAGTTCGGCCAAGATGGATTCGATACGCATGGCGTGTTCCAGGTTCTCGTCCAGAACAAAGTTCAGCTCCGGAATCTTCCGGATCTTGAGGGCCTTGCCCAGGACTCCACGGATAAATCCGGCGGAGTTGTTCAGCCCCACCAGGGTGTCACGCTTTTCCTTGTCGGTGCCCATGACGGACACGAGAATCTTCGCATAGCTCAAATCCTCGGTGATGGTCACCCGAGTAATGCTTGCAAGGCTGCTCACGCGAGGGTCCTTCAGGCCTTTCTGCAAAAGCTTGCCGATTTCCTCGCGAAACTGCTCATCTAATCTGTCGGTTCTTCTACTCATTCGTACCAACGGTTAGGCCCTTAGGCCGTAAACAGTGGTTAGTAAACAGTGATTAGGAAATTTCGTAGACAAAGTCTACCTTACCGCAATTACATTTTCCAACCACTAATCACTAACCACTAATCACTTTTCTATTCCTTCTCTTCTGCCGCCTTCTTCGCCTTTTCTTCGGCTTCTTCGCGGGCCACGTCCTTCAGGGTACGGGCAACGGTGACTTCCTTGAAGAAGATCAGGCTGTCGCCTTCCTTGATATCGTCGTAACCCTTGAGGCCGATACCGCATTCGAATCCGCGGACCACCGTCTTCACGTCGTCCTTCATGCGCTTGAGGGACTGGACTACGGTAGTTCCCAATTCCACGCCATTGCGGTACACGCGAACGTGGCTTGTGCGGTCCACTTCGCCGTCGGTAACCATACAGCCGGCAATGAGACCCACCTTCGGAATCTTGAACACCTGGCGAATTTCGGCTTCGCCCACAAGTTCTTCCTTGAGGGTGGGCTTCAACAGGCCTTCCACGGCGTTCTTGATGTCTTCGATACAGTCGTAAATCACGCGGTAGTTGCGGATTTCGATACCTTCCTTCTGGGCCATTTCGCGCACGGAGAGCGAAGGCATCAGGTGGAAGGAAATAATGATAGCCTGGGCAGTTGTAGCAAACAGGATATCGGAATCCGTAATGGCGCCCACACCCTTGCGGATAATGTTCACCTTCACTTCCCTGTTGGAAAGTTTTTCCAGAGAAGAAGCCAGAGCTTCGGCAGAACCGCCCACGTCGGCCTTGACGATAAGGTTCAGTTCGGAAAGCTTGCCTTCCTTCTGTTCGTTAAACTTGGATTCCAGAGAAATGGTGCTACGGGCGCGGAGGTCGCGTTCACGTGCGGCCATGCGGCGCTTGCTTGCAATTTCGCGGGCGGTCTTTTCGTCGTCCACCACAATCAGGTCGTCACCGGCCTGAGGCGTGCCGTCAAAGCCCAGCACCTGGCAAGGTGCAGAAGGAGGCGCCACCTTCATCTGTTCGCCGCGCTCGTTGAACATGGCACGGACCTTACCGGCGTAGATACCGCAGACAAACGGGTCACCCACATGGAGGGTACCGTTCTGCACAAGGATGGTAGCCATGGAGCCCTTGCCCACGTCCAGCTTGGATTCCACCACGGCACCCTTGGCGTGCGCGTCGGGGTTGGCCTTGAGTTCCAGCACTTCGGCTTCGAGAGCAAGCGTTTCCAGCAGCTGGTCCATGCCCTGGCCCGTACGGGCGGACACTTCGATACAGCTGGTCTGACCACCCCACTGTTCCACCTCGACACCGCGTTCGGCCAGCTGGGCACGAATCTTGTCGGGGTTGGCCGTAGGCAGGTCAATCTTCGTGATGGCAACCACCATGGGCACGTTTTCGCGCTTGGCCAGTTCGATAGATTCCACCGTCTGGGGCATCACCATCGAGTCGGCGGCCACCACCAGCACAATCACGTCGGTCACCTGAGAACCTCGGGCACGCATAGCGCTGAAGGCCTCGTGACCCGGAGTATCCAGGAAGGTCACCTTACCCTGCTTAGTCGTCACCTCGTAGGCACCGATATGCTGGGTAATGCCGCCAGATTCGCCGGATACCACGTGAGTCTTGCGGATCCAGTCCAGCAAGGAGGTTTTACCATGGTCCACGTGGCCCATCACCGTCACCACCGGGTGGCGGGGCTGCAGGTTCTCTTCGGATTCTTCTTCCACGCCGAGAACCGCTTCTTCGTATTCTTCCATCAACTGTGCTTCGTAGCCGAACTCGTCGGCCAGAATCTGGATGGTCTCGAAGTCCAGGCGAGCGTTGATGGTCACCATCATACCCATTTCCATGCACTTCGCAATGACGCGGGCAGGCATCTGGTCCATAAGACCGGCCAGTTCGCCCACGGTAATAAAGTCAGAGGTCTTGAGAATCTTCTTCTCTTCGCCGGAACCATTGTCGTTGTGTTCCTTGCGATAAACTTTCTTGACGGGCTTCTTGGACAGGTCGGCCATCACGCGGGAAACGTTCTGGCGAACCATTTCCTGCTGCTGTTCCTTCTGCTGTTCCTGCCTGTCGCGACCGTTTCCACGACGATTCTTGTCGTTACCATGACGGCCGTTCTGGCCCTTGGCGTTACCGCCCTTTCCTCCCTGGGAAGAGGCACCGCCAAAACCGACACCGCCGTTGCTGGCGTTGAAGGCGTCTTGCATGGAGCCGCCGGAGAATCCGCTGGAGCGGCCTCCGCCGAAACCACCGCGACCGCCATTCTGGCCGCCGCGGAAGTTGCCGCCACGATTGTCCTGACCGTTGCCGGCATTGCGGGGGCCAAAGGTTCCCGTGTAGCCCTGGGCATTACCCTGGCCGCGAGCGCCGGGGCCGCCCGGACGGCGGTTGTTAGGACCGCGCCCAGCCTGCTGTTGCTGCTGGGACTTGGCGATACGGGCAAGGATAGCCGCATCGGGCTTGAACACCTGGGCCTTCATGGGAGGCTGCTTCAGCTCCGTAGAAGAAGTCATCATGGTGGGTTCTGCAGGCTTTGCAGGAGCGGGCTTCGCCACAGCCGTAGGCTTCGGGTCTGTCTTTACAGGGGCTTCGGCCTTGACTTCGGGCTTTACCTCGGCAGGAGTTTCCTTGGCAGGTTCCGCAGGCTTTGCAGGAGCTTCGGCTACAGGCGCGGCGACTGAAGCTTTCGACGTTTCGGTTGCTGAGCCTGTCGAAGCATCTGCAGGGGCAACTGGGCTAGGAGCGGCAGCAACTTCGGGAGCCTTCGGCGTACCGGTTGCTGAGCTTGTCGAAGCATCTTCGGCCTTGGCCGCAGCCTTGGCCTTTGTCGCAGCGGGCTTTTCCGTAGTGGCCTTGGGCTTTGTGGCCTTGATGCGGCGGATGGTCACACCGTTCTTGACCGTCACGGTTTCCGTGGCGGACTTTTTCTTGGGCGTGCTTTCCTGGGATTCCGAAGACGAAGCGCTCTTCAGGTTCTTACTCCTGGAATCCTGCTTCTGTTTTTCAACAGCGGCAGCCTCTTCAATCTTCTCGTAATCCGAGGCGGCCACCTTGGACACCTGGGTACGGACAGTGACACCTGCATCTCTCAGCAGCTTCATGACCACGTCCACTTTCAGTCCGTGTTCTTGTGCCCAGTCCGTCGGTTTGATTTGATCTTCCATACTCATTAAAAGCCTATCTAATCCTTTTTAAAAATCCCCTGCCGAAAACTTTTCCTTAGGCGTTTTCTCCAGTGGTCTCCTGGGCTTCGCTGGCGTTTTCTTCGGTGGAATCCTCGGAACCGGCATTGGCAAAGAGGCTCTCTGCACGGTGAGCGTTGCGGCGGAGTTCCTGTTCGCGAGGAGTCATGACCTCGGCCTTCTCGGCGTCGGACTTTTCGGACCATTCCTTTTCGCCAAACACATCCAGGTCGCGGCCCACCAGCGTTGCGGCCAGTTTCACGTTCTGGCCGTTCTTGCCGATAGCCTGAGCCAGGTTCTCGTCGTTGATGACCACCACCACGCGCTGGGTGCCGGGAACTTCGGTAAGCTTCACGATGTTGGCCGGAGCAAGGGCGCGAGTGATAAACACGTCCAGATTTTCGTTCCAGTGAACGATGTCGATACGTTCGTTACCCAGTTCGCGGACAATGGTCTGCACGCGAGCACCCTTCATGCCAACGCAGGCGCCAACCGGGTCAATCTTTTCGTCGCGGGAGAATACGGCAATCTTTGCACGGTAACCGGGTTCACGGGCCACACCCTTGATTTCCACGGAGCCTTCGTAAATTTCCGGAACTTCCTGGCGGAACAACTCCTTGAGGAAATCACCGCTAGCGCGGGACAGCACCACCTGGGCACCGTTCTTGGAGGATTCCTCTACGCGGGCAATCACGGCCTTCACGGACTGGCCCTGACCCAAGCGTTCATGGCTAATCTGTTCGCGGGGCGGAATCACGGCTTCGGTCTGCTTGCCGAGGCTTACGATCACGTTGCGGCCTTCGAGGCGGAGCACTTCGCCGCTGATCATGGTGCCGATACGGCCCTTGTAGGTATCCAGAATCTTCTGGCGTTCGGCATCGCGAATCTGCTGGGTCAAGAGCTGCTTGGCGGTCTGAATGGCCTGACGACCGAAGGTGGTGGTCGGGACTTCCATTTCAAGCAGGTCGCCGGGCTGTGCGTCTTCGTCGAATTCCTGGGCCTCGGGAACCAGCATGTATTCTTCGTCCAACTTTTCCACTTCTTCGGCGGTCATGCTGGGGTCGTAGTCCGGATAGTCGTCCACCACCTTGGCACGGAGGAACACGTGGACTTCGTCCTCGGTGATTTCCACGTCGATTTTCTTATCTACGTGGAGATACTTCTTGGCGGCAGAAATCAAAGCCTGCTTCAAGGCGTTCAGCACCACGGAATCATCCATGTTCTTGGCATCTACAACGGCCTTCAGGGCTTCGAGCAAATTGACTTTCGGTTCATTTTTCATGAATTGACCTTCCTATTATATTTGTACATCCACCTTGGCGACCAGCACCTCGGACCTGGGAACGACCACGTTTCCGGCGTTTCCCTTGAGGGCCAGCGTCAAATTATCCTCGTCCGCTTCCAAAAGCTTTCCGGTAATGGGCTTGCCGGTACTGCGGGTCACCCTGATGGTGCGACCCTTGTTGCGGAGCAAATCTGCGACCGACTTGAGGGGGCGGTCAAGCCCCGGCGACGACACTTCCAGCGTGTAGGCGCCTTCGATAACTTCGGGGTCCAGGTCCAGAGCGTCGGACAAGTGCCTACTCACCTTGGAACAATCGTCAATAGAAACGCCCTCGGGCTTGTCGATATACAAACGCACGGTCCGGCGCTTGCCTGCGCGGAACATGTCCATTTCTACCAAGGAGACTCCCGCGAACCCGCAGGCCTCGGCTATGAGGGCATCCAGCTTTTCCCTGTTATCCAAATAAACCTCTTTATAAAAATAGCCGTTCGCTTACGGAACTTCTCCTGAACATCTCGGACCTAAATCCTCGGTTCCATGGGAAAAATTCCACGAACAGTCTAAAACCGCGAACAAATAGAGAAAAATATTTGCCTTTGGGCAACTGAATAAGCGCTAAAACAAGGGCTTTGGAGGCCTTTTTCAGAAAAGGGAACTGATCCTTGGCAGAATCCTGGGACCTCAGCGCAAAAAAGACGATTCTAGAGCGACTACTTCTTGAGACAACGGACAGAGAATCCCCTGCTTTTAACATAGCTGTTCTCAGTTGGAGAATCGTAAGAACTCATGTCGATGCTTTGAGCACTACGGTCGTTGTCTGCAGTGGATGTCCAAAAGTACGCATAACTCCCTGCATTGGCAAAAGTTGGCTCACTATAACTTCCGCCAGGCAACGCGGAGAATCCATAATTGTCCGTACCATTCCAGCTCTTGGATTTGAGTTTTTTGGCCGCAGTACTTTTCCCTCCGACAAGATCAAAAAGTGTTCTCCAATTCTGAGTACTGGGTAAGCGCCAACCTGCGGGGCACGCACCGGTAGCTGCAGACCATGTGTATAAGCGACCATATTTCGTGCAGTTAGCAGTATTGTTCGAATAACACCAGCTTCCGCTACTTGTTTTATAATTCAGGTTCTTCGTCATCCAAATTTGGGCTGTGTTGCCTTGAGCAATGCGAACATAACCATACAACTGATTGTCACGCGTATCGCAAAAAAACTTAGAAGAGTCGTACCATACGGCGGATTCTCCGTTACCGCACGCGGTCTCAATGACATTTCCTTCTCCGCAACGCTGCGTCTCCAGGTCAAAAGTCTCCGTGCCACATACGCCTTTTACAACACCAGATTCACATACCTTGCTGCCGTCCGCAATGTACCATACGGCACTTTCCCCGTTACCGCACGCGGTCTCGACGACATTTCCGTCACCGCAACGCTGCGTCTCCAGGTCAAAAGTCTCCGTGCCACATATGCCTTTTACAACGCCAGATTCACATGCCTTACTGCCGTCTGCGACGTACCATACGGCACTTTCCCCGCTACCGCACACGGTCTCGACGACATTTCCTTCTCCGCAACGCTGCGTCTCCAGGTCGAAAGTCTCCGCGCCACATATGCCTTTTACAACGCCAGATTCACATGCCTTACTGCCGTCCGCAATGTACCATACGGCACTTTCCCCGCTACCGCACACGGTCTCGACGACATTTCCTTCTCCGCAACGCTGCGTCTCCAGGTCAAAAGTCTCCGTGCCACATACGCCTTTTACAACGCCAGATTCACATGCCTTACTGCCGTCTGCGACGTACCATACGGCACTCTCCCCGCTACCGCACGCGGTCTCAACGACATCTCCTTCTCCGCAATGCTGCGTCTCCAGGTCAAAAGTCTCCGTGCCACATACACCAGAGGCATCACCGGATTCATCCTTGTCGCCGTTTACACCAGTTCCCTCGCCGTCTTTCGTACCGGCATCCTTGCCACCGTTTACACCCGTTCCCTCGCCATCTTTCGAACCGGCATCCTTGCCACCGTTTACACCCGTTCCCTCGCCATCTTTCGAACCGGCATCCTTGCCGACGTTCTCGCCAACATTTTTATCATTTTCTGTTGACTCGGCGCTTTCGTCCTCCGGGAGACCTGTGTTGCTGGAGGAATCGTCACTGCAGGCTAGAAACGCAAGAACTAGCGACACAAACAAAACCGACCATGACAGTTTAACAATTTTATCCATAACAGTCCTCCTCTAGGGGTAGAACAAAGTATTTCCTCCCAGAACATAGAAAATTTTTCAAAAAAAGCCCTGTCATTTCCTAGTTCAAGGATATTCTGAACATTTTTTTCAAAGGGCCTACTTTGCTGCCTGCCAAGCATTCTTTTTTTTAAATTTGGCGTACCAATCCCTGAACTTTTATATATTTAGGGCACTATGCAGATTACAAAAGCTTCTCAACTTACTGGTGTTTTCCCCGCGTTGTTCACCCCGCTGATGGACGACGATCCCAAGTGTCTCC
>OCVV011355228.1_pt1 | contig 47800 bp, 30 predicted proteins | sample 1539721 | NCBI WGS metagenome assembly OCVV01 (sample SAMN02144230, study PRJEB22623) | gut metagenome | biome: sheep rumen | host: Ovis aries | place: New Zealand | reverse complement strand
GATTTTTTTTTTTTCTTGTATGGTATCAAATCTGCTGCATCACCTGCTGCGCCAGCTCGTTGGCACGGGCCTCTGTCGCGGCTTCGCTGTAGATGCGGATGATGGGCTCGGTGTTGCTCTTGCGAAGGTGCACCCAGCCGTCGGCGAAGTCTATCTTCACGCCGTCGATGGTGGTCACCTTCTCCACACCGGCCATGCCGTTGTAGAGCTTGGCCACTTTGGCCAGCAGGGCGTCGACGTCCATGTCGGGTGTCAGGTCCTTGCGGTTCTTGCTGATGATGTATTCGGGGTAGGTCTTGCGCAATTCGCTTACCTTCATTCCTTTCTTGGCCAGCAGTGTGAGGAAGAGTGCCACGCCCACCAGGGCGTCGCGGCCGTAGTGCAGCTCGGGATAGATGACGCCTCCGTTACCCTCGCCGCCGATGATGGCGTGGGTCTCGCGCATGAGCGTGGTGACATTCACCTCGCCCACGGCGGCGGCGTTGTACTCGCAACCGGCGTAGCGGCGTGTCACGTCGCGCAGGGCGCGGCTCGACGAGAGGTTGCTCACCGTGTTGCCCGGCGTGTGGCTGAGCGCGTAGTCGGCCACGGAAACCAGCGTGTATTCCTCGCCAAACATCTCGCCCGTTTCGCACACCAGGGCCAGGCGGTCCACATCGGGGTCCACCACGATGCCAAGGTCGCAGCGGTTCTCGCGCACGCAGTCGCTGATCTGTGTGAGATTCTGCGGTATGGGTTCTGGGTTGTGGGCGAAGTGGCCCGTGGGCTCGCAGTTGAGCTCAACAACCTCTTTCACGCCCAGACGGCGCAGCAGGCGCGGGATGGCCAGACCGCCGGTGCTGTTGACAGCGTCCACGGCCACTTTGAAATTAGCCTTCTTGATAGCTTCCACGTCGACCAGCTTCAGTCCGAGCACGCGTTCGAGGTGGCGGTCAATCCAGTCCTCCTCCACGGTCACCTGTCCCAGGTCGTCCACCTCGGCGTACTGCAGGTCGGGGCTCTCGGCCAGGCGGAGCACCTCTTTGCCCTCCTTGTCGCTGATGAATTCGCCCTTGGCGTTCAGCAGTTTTAGGGCGTTCCAATGCTTGGGGTTGTGGCTGGCGGTGATGATGATGCCGCCGTCGCAGTGGCCGTCGATGACGGTCATCTCGGTCGTCGGGGTGGTGCTGAGGCCGGTCTCCAGCACGTCGACGCCACACCCCTGTAGGGTGCCCACCACCAGGCGGTCCACCATGGGGCCGCTCAAGCGGGCGTCGCGGCCCACGGCCAGGCGTAGACGCTTGCCGGGGTTCTGCTGTTTCAGGAAGGTGGCGAATGCTGTGGTGAATTTAACTACATCGATGGGGCTCAGGCCCTCGCCGGGACGGCCGCCGATGGTGCCGCGGATACCGGATATGGATTTGATAAGGCTCATAGTATAATATATTTATGTATTCATTAATATGTATTTAATACTCCCCTTAACGCACCCCCTACGCTTTTATTGTGCAGCGTGTGAAATTTCTTCGGGTGTGACATGTGTTGGATTTGCCGAAAAACGATACAAAAAACGTCAAAAACCGCTCATTCGTAACTCGCATGTTTACAGTGCCTTTACCCTATCATCTTCTTCCCAACTTCTTACCCTCTTCATCCCCTCTTCATACCCGCCACTTTTTCGGAAGAAGATGGTAGGTCCGGGGTAGGATGGAGGAGGCTCTGCGAGCCGTTTTGCGGTCCAATAGGGTAGGGGTTGGAAAAAATATTTTGCCAGTTTCAAAAAAGTTCGTATCTTTGCAGTCTGTTAATTTAATAACAAATAGTAATAACAATTTAAAAAACAAACAATTATGCCAGCAAGAATTAGACTTCAGCGTCATGGTAAGAAGAATCAGCCTTTCTACCACATCGTTGTTGCGGATGGTCGTGCACCTCGAGATGGAAGATTTATCGAGAAGCTTGGCACCTACAATCCGTTGACCAACCCCGCCACCATCGACCTCAACTTCGACCGCGCCGTCGAATGGGTGAAGAATGGTGCCCAGCCCAGCGACACTGTCCGTCGCATCCTCAGCTATAAGGGCGTCCTGCTCCGTCGCCACCTCCAGATTGGTGTCGAAAAGGGTGCTATCAGCCAGGAGACCGCCGATGTGCGTTTCAACGAGTGGCTGCAGGCCAAAGAGGCGAAGATCAACAGCAAGCGCAGCGACGTTGAGAACGACGCCCGCAACACCCGCAAGGCTCGTCTCGAGGCCGAGAAGAAGGCCAACGAGACCAAGGCTGCCGCCGTCGCTGCCAAGCGTCAGGCTGCCGCCGAAGCCGAAGCTGCCGCCAAGGCTGAGGCCGAGGCCGCTGCCAGCGCCGAGGGTGATGCCCCCGCCGCCGAGACCGAGGCTCCCGCCGAGGCCTAAGACTCCTGTCTTTCAGACAACAAGCTCTGTGCCTTAAACGGCAACAGAGACAACACAAACAACCTTGGGAAGCACAGTTTTCTGTGCTTCCTTTTTTTATTATAACGACAATATCGTCTTTCTTGTCTTCTAATAAAACAATAAAAACCGCCCATCGTCGTTATTCCTAAAAAGACTGACTATGAATATTGACGATTGCTTCTATTTGGGACGAATCACCAAACCCTGGGGGGTGAAGGGGCAGGTGATGATGTTCCTCGACGTGGATGCGCCGGAGGACTACCTCGGACTCGACTCGGCCTTCGTCGAGGTCAAAGGACAGCTGGTGCCCTATTTCTTCCACCTCGACAACCTTAATGGTAACAAGGCCGTGGCCACCTTCGAGGACCTCACCCCCGACCAGGCCAATGCCCTCGTCGGCCACTCGCTCTACCTGCCGCTGGACCTCCTGCCCAAGCTGGAAGGCAACAAGTTCTACTTCCATGAAGTGGTGGGTTTCAGGGTGATAGATGAGGAAAAGGGCGACATCGGCATCCTCGAACAGGTCATAGAATACCCTGCGCAGCCCCTTTTCCAGGTGATGAAAAACGGTGTCGAGGTGCTCATCCCGGTCATCGATGAGGTGATTAAAAAAGTGGACCGCGACAACAAAGCGCTCTATGTTGCTGCCCCTAAAGGTCTGATTGATTTGTACCTTGGCGATATAAACAATTAGTGTTGAAATTTTTTCCTTCGCCATGTGTGGGAAATTGTATATTTTTGCATCCCGAAAGGAGACACTACTATGGAAACAAAGGTAAAAAAACAGGAGAAAAACCGCTACTCGCCCGAGGAGTTGCAGGAGTTCAAGGCTTTGATACTTGACAAGATTGCCAAGGCGGAGAAGGATCTTGAGATGCTTCAGCAGGCTGTGGCCGGTAGCGAGAACGACGTCAGTGACACCGCTCCCACCTTCAAAACCCTCGAGGAGGGCAGCAATGTATTGCTGAAAGAAGAGAATCAGAAACTTGCCGCGCGCCAGCAGAAGTTCATCCGAGACCTGCGTGCCGCCCTCATCCGCATCGAGAACGGCACCTACGGCATCTGCCAGGCCACAGGAAAGCTCATCCCCAAGGAGCGCCTCATGATAGTGCCCCACGCCACCATGACCGTCGAGGCCAAGGAAGCCAGCAAGAAACGCCGTTAATCATCATCGGGGAATTCACAACTCACCATACGCATTTTTTATCCAAACAGGTTCCGTGGCCGATCTCCGTCCGCGGAACCTTTTGGTTTACTATTTATTTTTTTTCTTGTGAATCAATTTTTTTTTCGTATTTTTGCTTTGGAATTATTGTATAGGAGCAACGGCGAGCAGGATTCGGTCTTGTCGTTCGCCCTGACTTCCAATGTGAGCCTGACGGCCAACTTTGCGGAGAATGTCGGTATCGATGATGTGGACTTCTCGGCAGTGTCCATTACGCCCAATCCGGCCAGTTCGACGGTCCGCATCGGGGGCCTTGGGCAGAGCGCGACGCTCTGCATCCTCGACGGCAGCGGCCGCGAAGTCTGCAGCAGGAGCGATGTGTCGGAGAGCATCGAAATGGATGTCACCGGCATGGCCCGTGGTGTTTACTTTGTACGTATTGTCAGCAGCAACACCAGCACGGTGCGCAAGCTGATTGTCAGATAATCCGCGGGATAGCGTCGATAAGTGTGCGCGTATATTCCGTTTTGGGATTGCGGAAGAGGTCGTCGGGGGTGCCACTCTCGACGACTTTTCCTTTTTGCATCACCATGATGCGGTCGGAAAGGAATTTCACTACCGAGAGGTCGTGGGTGATGAAGAGGTAGGTGTAGTGGTGACGGCGCTTGAGGTCGTTGAGGAGGTTGAGCACCTGGGCTTGCACGCTGACGTCGAGGGCCGAGACGCTTTCGTCGCACACAACCAGCTCCGGTTCCAGAATCAGGGCTCGTGCGATGCATACGCGTTGGCGCTGTCCACCGCTGAACTCGTGTGGGTAGCGGTTGTACCATTCCGGCTGCAGGCCCACCTGCTCCATGAGCTCGAGCACCCGTTCCTTCGAGCCTTTGCCGTGCACGCGCAGGGGTTCGCCGATGGCTTCGCCGACGGTGATGCGGGGGTTGAGGGAGGAGTAGGGGTCCTGGAAGATGATTTGCAGCTTGGGGCGCAAGGCGCGCAGTTCGCTGCGGCTGAGGGTGTCCAGGCTGCGGCCGCGATAGGTGATGGTGCCGGAGGAGTGGTCGATGAGGTGCAGCAGGGAGCGTCCGAGGGTGCTCTTGCCACAGCCGCTCTCGCCCACGAGGCCCAGGGTTTCGCCTTCGAAGATGTCGAAACTGATGCCGTCAACGCCTTTCAGCGTCTGCAGCGGCTTGCCGAAGAGACTCTTTTTCAGGGTGTAGGTGACGGAGAGGTCGCGGACGGAGATGAGTGGCGATTGGGGGGCGGAGGGCGGAGGGCAGGCTGCCGCACTGTGTTGTTCTCCGTTCTCCATGCTCCGTTCTCCGCTTAAATATTCTTCCACCGTCGGCAGGCGCTCGGGGCGGCTGTCCAGCGGGGGCCGACAGGCCAGCAGGCCACGGGTGTAGGGTTCGACAGGATGGTGAAGTATCTGGCGTGCAGGGCCTTGCTCCACCACTTTGCCGCGATACATCACCATGATGTTGTCGGCGATTTGGGCTATCACCCCGAGGTCGTGGGTGATGAAGATGATGCTGGTGCCGCGTCGGTCCTGGAGCTGCTTGAGCAGTTCCAGAATGGTTTTCTGCACCGTTACATCGAGGGCTGTGGTGGGTTCGTCGGCGATGATGATGTCGGGCTCGTTGATCAGTGCCATGGCTATCATGACGCGCTGTTTCTGTCCGCCGCTGATTTCGTGGGGATAGCTGTCGAAAATCTTTTCGGGACGGGGGAGGAGCACTTCGCGGAAGAGTGCTATCACCCTCTCTTTCATTTCATTGTATGTCTCTTTCTCGTTTCCTTGTTCAATCATTTCCATTACCTGCTCGCCGCATTTCTGCACGGGGTTGAGGCTCGTCATGGGCTCTTGGAAAATCATGCTGATGCGCCGGCCGCGAATGGCGCGGAAGTCTTTTTCGCCGAGCGTAAGCAGCTCAGAGCCATTAATCTGTGCGCTTCCGGACACCGTGGCGTTCTTAGGCAGCAGTCCCATCAGTGCCAAGGTGCTGACGCTCTTGCCGCTGCCGCTTTCGCCCACAATGCCCAGGGTTTCGCCACGGCGCAGCGTATAGTCCACCCCCTCCACCACGCGCCGTCCGTCGAAGTCCACGCAGAGATTGTTCACCTGCAAAAGTATCTCCTTTTCGTCTGTCATACAAGTGGGATAACGCATAATGTCGCCAAAAAGTGTGTCGCGCTCCAAAAAAGATTTTTTTGCGTCCGGAGCGCCTCCTCTGCCCCCACCCAACCCCCACCCGATAGGCCCCTGATTCGGTAGTTCTTATATTGTTTACATATTGTTTACATATTGTTCTTATATTGTAGATATAGGAACAATATAAGAACAATATGTAAACTATATAAGAACAATATAAGAACGGCCGTATTTGGTACGTCTTAGGTAGGGTTTCGACCCCGTTTTTGGGGCGTTTTTTTATGTGTTTCGGGTGGATGGTCTGCGATTATATTTTGTTGTTTCAATTATTATGTGTAATTTTGCACCCGAAAAACATCCGCCTGTGGCGACGATGTATAACAAGAAATAAAATATGGATACGGTGAAAATAGCGAGCGGCCTGCTTGCGTTCAGCGCAGCGCCCCAAGAGGCTCCGGCGGCCAGTCCGTTTGGAAGGATTGTGCTGATTGTCTTCGGGGTACTGGTGGCGTTGCTGATTTTCTTTATGCTGCTGGATTTGATTGTCAAAGGCGGCCTCAGCAAGAAGAATATTGCGTCGAAAAGCCTTGGGCGGCAGATATTTGGCGCCTTGATACAGTGGCGTCTCAAGTCGGTGCTGCTCTTTGCGCTGCTGGCGGTGGCCATGTGTGGCATCGTCTTTGTCATTACGCCGGAGCACCCGGTGAATATGCTATGGCTGACGCTCCAGACCCTTGGCGTATGGTTGACGATAAAGGTCAGCCGCATACTGTCGCTCCCCTTCAGTCTGCGCAGGGAGGAGGAGCGCATCACGTGGAGCCAGATAGCCATCCTGGCGGCGATAGGGTTCTGGGTTATTGGCTTCCTCATCATCTTCGACACCAAGGACACCCCCCAGGTGGCGGCGGCCGTTGGATTGACAGGCACGCTGCTGGGATGGATTTTCCAGGATAAAATCAAGGGCGTGGTGGCTTTTCTCCACCTGCGTCTTCACCATCTGCTCAAGGTTGGCGACTGGATCAGGGTGCCGGCGTTCAAGGCCGACGGCGAGGTGGAACGCATCACCCTCACCACCGTCACCATCTACAACTGGGACACCACCACTTCCACCATCCCTATCAGTGCCCTGCATGGCGACCATTTCCAGAATCTTCAGAACATGAAGGAGGGGAAAACCTATGGCCGGCAGATGCTTAAGAACTTCATTTTCGACACTTCCTGTTTCGCCGTTCTCAGCCCTTCGGAGATGGAGAGACTGTGCCAGGAGCATGAGATAGGCCTCTATCTCGGCAGGGACGAGATAAAAGAGGCCACCCTCAATGCCCGCCTCTTCCGCCTATACCTTTTCCATTGGCTGATGAACAACAAGCATGTTTCCCAGCATCCGCGCCTGATAGTCAATTGGCTTGAGCAGACAGGCGAGGGGATGACGCTGCAGGTCAATGCCTACATTACCGAAGGCGAGTGGCAGCCTTTCGAGTGGCAACAGTCGCAAATAGTGGAGCATATCATTCAGTCGGCCCGGTGGTTCGGCATGAGCCTCTATCAGCGTCCCACAGCCCACGCCGTCAGCAATGGAAAAGTCCAACTTGTCGATAACCAAGAATCTGCACGAAAATGAAAGACCTCCCCCACAACAATCTGGAGCGCCCCTTTGAATACCTGAGAAGGAAGGCCACGGGGCAGAAGTTCGAGGCTTCTGTGGTTCGCAATTGGTATATTGCCAGGGCTTTTCTACTGGACAGGCTCAGCCATTTCGCCCTTGCTCCGTCCGATGATGCGCACCTGAATATAGTCCTTCTCGGCGACTCGCCCCTCGTGCTTTCGCTGGCACGCCAGGCGGCCTTGCAGTCCCACTACCTCAATTTCGACGAGAAGACGGGTGCCAACCGTACATTGATAACTATCGTTTCGTCCAACCCGCATATTGTCGACGAGCTGAAAAAAGAGGAATATTTGTGCCATCTGCTTGATTACAGCAAGCTTACCATTGGTGCGGAGGTTGCCAATTGCGACTCTTTTGTCGACATAGAGTTTGAAATCAAGAGTCAATGGGCGGAGGAGGACGTGCAGCCATATAGTGCTTGCAGGTCTGGTGGCCACACTGTCCATCGCTATGTTTTCGGTGAGGATGATGTCAATTCATTCTGCAAATCGATGCCCGAGGAGCGGATATTCACTATAGATACACGTAAGGCCCGATATGCCAGCAGGATGTACGATTTGGGAGCCGAAATCAATAACCTGCCCTATGAGGATATCCACAGCGTCAAGCGGTATGCTTTGGCGTTGGATGTGTACCAGTACGGCAAATTGAAAGAGAAGGCGGAACGGTTTGTCAATGAGAAGTGGGAGGATATTGAGAACCAGCAGGAGGTACTCCTCGGCGTCTTCAATATATTCTGCTCCGATTGTTTCATGATTCGCTACAATTCGCTCAAACCCTGTTGGGAAGGAGATAGGAAAAGCCGTCGTCAGGTATGGGAGGACCACTACGATGCTCTCAGCAAAAGCGAACATTCCCGTTGGGTCGTGGAAAAGCTCATACTCGGATACCTTCCGTACGACCAGCAGGACCATCTCCTCGACGAAAGCTTGGCAGCATGTCCCCGAGAGAGGAGCCGCAGACGGCACCTGCTCAAAAACAACTGGACAGGTCCCCGCCATATCGACCTTTGTTCCTTCGACGACCTCCGCCGCATCGACCCGGACAACATGAAGTACGACTCATTCCTCGTCCTCGGTATCCCCCAAATCCTCAACGAGGTAGGAGAGCTTGAGGATGGATGTCATGACTAATATATCGAGTCTCAGTTAAATACATTTTTCAATATTGAAGGAAATGCTGCAGGAGGAAAACCATAGGAATATCATAAATGACATGGTGAGGAAAAGAGGTAGTATAGTCCCGATTATAGGGGAGGATACCGTAGTCTATAGTAATCCAGATACTACCGAAGAGATTCCATTTCAGGAATTCATCGTGCAACAGTTTAGGAATAAATATCCTCGGATTGATGTTGGAGAGGCGGCTCTTGACTCGATGAAGGAACGGGGGTATTATGGGATGTCGCTGATGATGCAGTTTTATAATCAACAAGGACGGTTTCTTGATGATTATATGGAATTTGTCAGGAATAATTCCCCCCAAATAAGGCTTAAAAAGGAAGTCCATGATTTTCTTAAAGCTTTTGATTTCCCCATTATAATTACTCCGATTTGTTTTAATATCATTGAGAATGATCTGGTTGGTGATCTGGAGGACTATAAGTCTATTTGGTATAATTTGAATCGGGAAAACAGGGCATTGCCTCAGCGATGTGTCTATCACATTTTTGGACAAGCCAAAGATGGATCGAGGTGGGTTACGGATGAGGATACGCTTCTGACATTTCTCTTGTCCCATAACAATAGGGAAAATGAGGCTTCTGGATTAGTGGATTATATAAAAGAAAGAGACAAAAAACTTTTCGTCCTCGGGTGTAATCTACCCAATTGGCTTTTCCGTTTTTTGTGGCAGCCTATTCAGAAAGGACTGAATGACATATACACCCAAACGACCCAGGGCTATTGGATTCATAAAGAAAGACCTGATGATAGTTTTGAGAATTTCTTGAAAAAGAAAAATTTTTCTTCCGATGCGCAAGTGAGGGATATATTGGTGGAGTCAACCAAACTAATGCAGATCGAGCAACAACAGGAGGCGGACGAACTGGCTTTGATGATTGATAAAAATGATTCCTTCGATGTGTTTATTTCTTATGCGAGTGAAGATAGACAGATTGCCATTCGGATTTTCAACGCTTTGCGGAATATGAATGTGAAGGTTTGGTTTGATAATAGGGGGATGGGCGAGATAACGCCAGGCCAGGCCTATTGGGAGAAGATTAAACGTGGAATTAAGGACTCCGCTCACTTTATGCCTGTCATTACCGAAAACTGGATACAAAAACAGTTTGGCTCATCGAGTCTGAAAGTGGAGACGCAAATGGCTCGGGACAGGAAGGAAGGATGTGCTACAACTCCAGGGAAAGATAATTATTCGATACCGGTCATTGTAAAGGGATCAGTGTACAATGGGGTCGAAATTGGTACTGAATATGTGGAAAAGCTATCGGAAATGAGCCTTTTGCCGAAGTCTTTGTTTTTTGAAATCAATATGATAGAGTACGATGGGCTGGATTTCAGTGCATTCGAAAAAATTGAGTGGTAATATATGGCTAATGACACATTTCTGGGGCTTCATCCCTACATGGAATCGGATTCCTATCGATTTAAAGGTCGAGAAAGAGAATCCATGGAACTTTTCCGTTTGATATCGCGAAATGATACTACTGTTTGCTATGCAGAATCAGGAGAGGGTAAGACGTCTCTGTTAAATGCAGGTGTTTTTCCATTGCTCAGGGGAAACCTATTCTTCCCTATAACAATAACATTTACAAGTGATGACTACAAATTATCTCCATCCGATTTTAACGAAATCATTGATCGTTGTATAAAAGATTGCCTCAGTGATTATAACAGGAACAATCCGAGAACACGGGTTGAATATTGTCTGAACGATAAGTCTGTTGGGGAGTTGGCCCTCCATGATGGTCTTCTTGAGAAACTAAATCGATATTCGTGGTGGAGGTTGAGAAATTATAAACCACAGGCAATGGGATTAGCATTCACTCCAGTGTTTGTGTTCGATCAATTTGAAGAAGTGTTTAGTCTTCCAGAGTCAGTTGCATGGACGAATGCCTTTTTTGGATGGTTGGAAGAGGTATTGACAGACAATTGCCCGGATGAAATCGTTCAGGCAGTCCGAGATAGTATTGGTCCGCAATCGACATTCCCGTTAATTAAGACAGAAAAGGACTTTAAAACGGTTTTTTCTTTACGAAAGGAGTTTATCGGGGAGCTTGATTACTGGTGTATGCAAAGATTTTTCATACCAGACATGAAAGGCAATCGTTATTGCCTAAAGGCTTTGACTTTTAGTGGCGCCAGAGATGTAATGACTCAGCAGGGTGAATTTGATGAGAAGATTGTGGATCGTATCTTGTCAAATTTTATGGAACGGTATACTTGCGATTCAGAGCATTGTATTTCTGAAGATTTACCGGCTATTCCGGCCTTACTGTTGTCTGTTGTATGTGACTCCTGGGAACAAGAGCCGCATGCTTTTGATGATGTTGCGAAAGATGAAATTGATAAATCTCTGGGAAGAGTTTTAGAGCAATTTTATGATCGGGTGCTTGGGGCTTCACGTAGGGAATTGCTTGAGCCGGATGTCGAGAAACAGTGTGTCCGAATCTATGATGATATTGATGTTGCCTTGTTTTCGTTGATTGATAGCAATGGGAAGCGGGTCAGGGTCAAAACGACATCCCCTATTTTGGATCAAATCGACTTTGATGCCAAATGTAAGAAGGTATTATCAGACAACCGATTAATAAAGGTCACAAAGGTTGATGGCGAAGACTATGTAGAACTGGTCCACGACTCTCTCTGCCCAATTGTAGCACAGAGGAAAGAAGAGTGGGTGGCGATGGTGGCACAGGAGCGGGAAGAAAAGCTGGTGAAAGAAAGGATGAAGAGAATCCGTAAACGAATGATGACCATTTTCTTACTTTGTGTTGGTTTTTTGAGCATTGCTGCATTATTTGTATGGCAAAATGGGAAGTTTCATCTCGCCGAAAGAAAGTTGGCCTTGTCGAATGAACAAAATGACTCAATTAGAAGAACGAATGACTATATCACAAATCTTAATGATTCAATATCTCAGCTGAATACTTCGTTGGCACTTCAAATGGAGACAATTGAACGCCAGCGTGATTCTTTGAATATAAGTTTGTCATCCTTGCAACTTCAAATGGAGAAGAACATGATGCAGGAAAAAGCAATAGAGGCAAAAAATCAATCGATTAAATTGAATACAATATTTGACGTGTCAGATTTTAAGGGGACTTTTGATAATCGGTTGGCAATACTTCGATGGCTTGATTCGTATAGAAATGCGTGTATGCAAAAAGATATAGATTTTATTGGCTCGGTTCTTGACGATAATGTCATGGTTGTGATTAAACAAAATGACAATTTGGTTTTATGGGATAAAAAGGAATATCTTGGTGAGTTAACAAATGCTTTTGAAAACAAACGGATTGATTATGATGATGTTTCAATTAGTAAAAGTGTTGGCGGCGGAAGTGCACCTCTGTATAGTGTCGATTTAATAGAGACGGTTTCCTCTCATTCACAAACAGTAGAAGTCAATAAAGTGAAGTTTGCAGTTGAGATGACTGGAGGCGGCTCTTTTTCAATTTTGCGTATAATAAAACATCCTTTTTCTTATTAACTATTTGACTATGAAAAATGATTATTATGTTTCCCAGCCTATAGATACTTCTGATGTGGAGTTGTCTGTCGAGGTGACGGCACTTGTAGAAGAATTGGCAAAAAAACGTGGGCTCAGACACGTATATCGCAGGGGTAGTCTTTGGGGCCGATGAGGAACGATGAAAAAAAAACTTCACCCATGCCTTGTCCCTTATGAGCAGCTCTCCGAGGAGGAGAAGACCTACGACAGGAATACTTGTGTTCAAAGCCTTAAGTATATTATTAAAGCAGGCTTCAGTATTGTTCCCAACCCGCAATGAACCGATGGGTGGAGAAAAAACATTGTTCATAAATATTTTGTGTGTATTTGGAAAAAATGTGTATATTTGCACCCGATTAACGATACACAACAAACAACATTAAATACATTGTAACTATGACAAAATCAGAACAATTCATGGAGATGGAAGCCCGTTATGGTGCCCATAACTATCATCCGCTGCCCGTCGTTCTCGCCAAAGGTGAGGGCGCATTCGTTTGGGATTGCGAGGGAAAGAAGTATTTTGACTTCCTTTCGGCCTATTCTGCTGTCAATCAGGGCCATTGTCATCCAAAGATTGTCAAGGCTATGTGTGATCAGGCTCACGAACTGACTCTCAGCAGCCGCGCATTCTACAACAACTGCCTGGGTGAATGGGAAAAATATGTTACCGAGTATTTCGGTTATGACAAGGTGCTTCCCATGAACACCGGTGCAGAAGCCGATGAGACCGCATTGAAGCTTGCTCGTCGCTGGGGAGTGGTGAAGAAGGGTATTCCCAATGACGAAGTGATGATTGTATGCTGTGAAGGCAATTTCCACGGCCGCACCATTACTATTATTACCATGAGCAATGACCCCGAGAGCTATGCCAATTACGGTCCTATGACTCCCGGTTTCCTGCGTATACCCTATAATGATCCCGATGCCCTCGAGAAATGCCTCGCCGAGCATGGTAAGAAGGTCGCTGGCTTCCTTGTTGAGCCCATCCAGGGAGAGGCGGGTGTCTATGTACCTGACGAGGGTTACCTGAAGAAATGCTACGATATTTGCAAGAAATACAATGTCCTCTTCATGGCCGACGAGGTGCAGTGCGGTATTGCCCGTACGGGTAAGATGCTGGCTTGCGACCACGAAGGTGTGCGTCCCGACCTGCTTATCCTCGGAAAGGCCCTCGGTGGTGGTGTTATGCCTGTCAGCGCTGTTCTTGCCGACGATGATATCATGCTGAATATCAAGCCGGGTGAGCATGGCTCCACCTTCGGAGGTAACCCCATTGCCGCCAAGGTTTCCATTGCCGCCCTGCAGGTGATTAAAGAAGAACACCTCATGGAGAATGCCGAGCGTCTTGGTAAGATTTTCCGCGATGAAATGACGAACTTCAAGAGCCCGATGATTGAGAAAGTGCGTGGTAAAGGTCTCCTCAACGCAATTATTATCAAGCCCCACAATGGCAAAGAGGCATGGGATGTCTGCATCAAGATGCGTGACCTTGGAGTGCTGGCCAAACCGACCCACCGTCACATCATCCGTTTCGCCCCCCCGCTGGTTATCACCGAAGAGCAGCTGCGTGAGGCTATGGAGCTTATTAAGCAGGCTATCAAGTCGTTCGAATAAGAAATTGTCCGGTTTTCCCGAAGAAAAAGGCGACCCGATGGGGTCGCCTTTTTCTTATTTCTGCAGTGAATATGTCCGTTGACATCGGTTGCCGCAGGCATCACTTGCCTCCACGCGGAGTTCGTTGCGTCCGGTTTTAAGTTTGCCACTGGCATTGATGATGAGCGTGGCGCTCTTGCCATCATATTCCGCCAGGATCCAGCTGCCGTTGAGAAAGCAGTTGTAGGTGTTGATGCCACTAAGGTTGTCGCTGATCTTCACCTTGATAGTATTGCCTCTCAAGCGGCCTCCCTCCTTGAAGTTGGATGGTGCAATATGGGGCTCTGTGGTATCGATGCTGACGGCAAAACAACCGAAATCACGCACTTCGGCGCTATACCACTCGCCCTCTCTACGGGTTTTGTATGCCACTTCTTTTTTGCTGTCAATGCGTACAATGACAGCTTTTTCTATTCCGGCTGGTGCTTTGATGGAAATGGTGTAAGCCTTGTGTGGCGGCTGGGGGTTGATGCAAGGCACCACAGTACATATGGCCGAGCGGTATTGGCTGCTGGCAGTGGCATACATGCGCAGGCGGTCGTTGGCATAGAGTGTATTGTCGGACATGACGATACGTAGACTTTCTCCTTTGACTTTCAGCGGCCTGGATGCTTCCACGTAGTAGGTGTTCCTCTCATTGTCCGCTTTTGGGGGTGTGGCAGCGACAGGCAGTGCTTTGACGTTGAAACTCCGTTCTGTATGGTTTCCTTTGATGTCATATATACATACCTTTACGCTATGAATAGTCCCTTCGGTAAAGCGCATTTTACCGTCTCCTCGACAAACGGGAATCCATTCTCCTCTGGCACCGGGCAGTGTCCGTGTGAGGATGTATGGTTCGCGTGTGTGTATGTAGTGAGTATAGTCAACCAAGGCATTGGATACACGACTGCTGTCCAGCAGGAATTCCGCTGTGGTGTATCTGAAGAACAGCATGCCGTCGAGGAAGACGTCTATGTGGTCTATGCCATTGCGCAGTGTGGAGCCTTCGGCGGCATCGGTGGCGTAAATGCCTAAATAAAAGGGGCCTGAAACACCAATTTCGTCCTCGTTCCCTAATACAATGGGGTCGCCGCCATCGGGGTAAATGCGAATGCCGCGCAGGGTTGGGGCAATGTTGTCGGTATAGGGCAGGCCGAAAAGCAGTGGGTTGATGGTACGTCCGTCCTTGCGCAGTTCGAAGTGCAGGTGAGGGCCGGCGCTGCCGCCAGTATTTCCACTGTAGGCTATCACCTGTCCTTTCTTCACCGGAAGCTGTCCCTCCGGCAGGTCGCGTACCAGACTGTAGCTGCGGTCCTTGTATTGCTCTTGGAGGACGTAGCGCCCAATCTCGCCGGCATACTCGTTAAGGTGCATGTACACAGAGGTATAGCCGTTGGGGTGTTTCACATAAAGAATCTTGCCGCCGCCCCAGGGCGAGATTCTCACACCACACACGTAGCCGTCGGCCACAGCATAGACGGGTTTCCCGATGGCACCTCCGGTACGTATGTCGAGGCCGGCGTGGAAGTGGTTGGGGCGTATCTCGGCAAAGGTGGCAGAGAGTCCTATGTCGCTGTCGATTGGCAAGCGGAAATAACCCTGCGGCAACTCCTGGCAGACGAGAGATGTAGGGTTGAAGTTTAGAACTGTGCTGATGCAGAATAAGATACGGAGAGTCTTTTTCATTTGTCTTTCGAGTTAAAGAGCGCTATGCGGTTGATTACAGGGGCGGCAAGCACGGAATCGAACACGATCCTTAGCCGTGGGCTTGTGGCGGTCGGGATACGCAGCAAGCGTTTGTATCCGATGGTTGTGCCTTCGGCGATGGTAACCCACCCCAACTGCCAGCTTCCATCCTTCCGGCAGGGTTGCCAGCAATCGACGTGGAAGGCTGCCACGCGTTGGCCCAATGGAATATATTCCTGCAACATGATGATATCGAATGCTTTGGCGTCAGGTATGCCGATGTAGAGGGTGTCGTTTGCGCTCGATGCGGCCCAGTAAGTATGGTAGGCCGTGTCCAGCACGTTGTTGGGCTGGTGTCCGCGCAAATGTTTGCCGTGAGCCATGCCCCCAAGTGTGACATCCTTCGAGAATATGCGGTCTCGCTCGGCGCGGAAGGCTACAAGCACGGCGCTGTCCTCGGCGCAGATGCGGCCGTTGGTGTCCGGCGGCACGTTGAGAAGCAGCAGTCCATTGTGCCCCACGGAGTTGAAGTATATCTCCATCAGCTCGTCCACTGACTTGGGGTGCTCGTTTGGATGCCAGAACCATCCTGGGCGGATGCCGACGTCCACCTCGGCCGGAACCCACTGGCTACCACCTTGATGGCCTACCGTCAATACCTCGGGGGAAGGCTTGTTGTCGGAAGGGGTGGCCCCTTCGGTATTGAGTGTGCTCCAGCAAGTCTCGCCAGCTCGGCCCTCCTCGTTGCCAACCCAACGGCAACCGGGGCCGATATCGCTGAATATGATAGTGTTGTGGTTCAGTTTGTTCATGGTCTGCATGAAACGTGGCCAGTCGTAGTGCTGCTGCTTGCCGTTGGGACCTTCGCCGCAGGCACCGTCGAACCATTGTTCGAACATGGGACCGTAGGCGGTGTGAACTTCGCACAGGGTGTTGACGAACACTTCGTTGTACTCCGCAGAGCCATAGGTGGGGTGGTTGCGGTCCCAAGGGGAGATGTAGACTCCTGCTTTCACCCTGCCCCGGCAGGCATCGGTGAAAGCACGCAAAACATCGCCATGACCTCCATTCCATGAACTTTGCGCAACGGTGTGCGTACTCTGGGCCGATGGCCAAAGGCAGAATCCGTCGTGGTGTTTGGCGGTGAGTATGATGCCTTGCATACCGGCTTGTTCGGCCACTTCGACCCATTGGCGGCAGTCCAGTGCGCGAGGATTGAACAGGTCCTCGGGTTCGGTGCCGTCGCCCCATTCGGCGCCGCTGAAGGTGTTGGGTCCAAAATGGCAGAACATATTGATTTCCATGCGTTGCCATTCCAATTGCGACAAGGTTGGCACGGGGCCGAAGGGCTCGATGGAATCAATGGGGTCGGAGGAACTTCCATGACACGCCACCGCCAGCGGCAGCAGTAGAATGGGCAGCAGGCAGTGGTGGAAGCGGTTCATAAAATTTCTTGATATCAGTTAGATACGTCGTCCCCAGCGGGCAAACTCGGTGTCCATGGGCACATATTGGATGGCCGAGCAGTCGTGCAGCAGCCATTTGGCAGGCTTGCCCGACACCAGCAGGCGGTGCTCCTTGATGAGGGACAGCATGCGACCCTGATGGGTGATGAACCGGTCGCGGTCGAGGGCGATACTCTCCAGCAGGGGGACATATTCGTTGGGGTCGAAATTGGGGTTGCAATCCAAAATCCAATCCACAAATGCTTCGTTATTAATGGATTTGTCCAGCAGGTCGGGATAGATGTCGTTGAACGAACGGCGATATTCCTCGGTGACGCCGGCGCGCTGCTTGATGTTGTTCCAGATGCGGTCATAGGTGCCGTCGAGAATCTTGCGGTGCGCTTCCGACTCGTCGCGCAACGCTTTCTCTTGTTTGTTGTAGTAGACCGACAGGATGTGCGCCGCAATTCCCACCGGAATGAGGAACAGCGTGAGGAGTACAACGATTATTATAATCCAACCAATCATTATTTTATAAAAAGTTCTCTATTCGATTTTGAAATTGCAAAGATACAAATAAAAATCGGATTTATCCCTTTTTCCTTCCATCTTTGGGATTCTTTTTTGTCTGATAGATCGCTAAATATCATGGAACAAGGTTGTTATAATTTTTTTTTATTCTTCATTTCCCTTCTTTTTCCAAAAACGAAACCGACTGAAAAAACGATATTTGTAAAACGTTGTCTTTCAGTAGTGATAAGGTATCATCTTCTTCCCATCTTCTTACCCTCTTCATCCCCTCTTCATATCCACCTTCTCTACGGAAGAAGATGGTGGGTCCGGGGTGGGTCGGAGAGGGGGTGGGGGTGGCATAAAAACAGGTGTCGGTGTTGGATTGGGAAAAAAATTGTATTTTTGCAAAACTAAAATGATAACGAAATGAATGGTTTGAAAGTAGTTAAGGCTCTGATAACATGTTATTTGTTTGCTGTTTTGGGGATGGATGGCGTGCAGGCGCAGTATGATTTTTGCTCCGTAGCCCCCACAGGACAGATGCTCTATTTTCAGTGGCACCCCGGCACACAGGATGTGAGTGTTACCCATCCAGAGAAGGAGTGGCCGTATTATGCTGGGAACAAGCCGGTTGGTGACTTGGAGATTCCGGACTCGGTTCAGCACGACGGCGTCGTCTACAAGGTCGTCGGGGTGGGGGAGAATGCCTTCTACCGTTGCGACAGCTTGAAAAGTTTTTCGGGCAAAGGGATCTTTTACGTCGGCACGCAGTCTTTCTGTGGGTGTACTATGTTGGAAACCATCGCGTTTGATGACAGTCTCAGGCGTGTCGGCGAGGGGGCTTTCGCCTATTGTGGACAATTGACAAAATTGGTGTTGCCGACGGGTGTGGGCAGTATCGGCATCTCGGCTTTTTCGATGTGCGGAGGCTTGGAGGAGGTGTGGCTGCCCGTCGAGGTGGAGAAGCTCTGCGATGCCATGACTTTTTATGGATGCTCCTTGATGCATGAGCGTAAAAACCGTAAAATTGAGTCGGTCGACGGTGTAGAATACGCAGTTTGGAAGCGGTGAATGTCTTTTTGATGGAAAAATATTGTGCTGATAACATGATTGTTGCATTTTTTTTTAATTTAATTTATTGTCAATTGAAAAAAACTTTGTAATATTGCATTTTGATTATAGGCCTGTAATATGTTAAATAAACGAATGAAAAGGAGTCTGAAAAACGCATTTTTGGGAGCCATGCTGATGCTTAGTGCAACGGCGGGTGCCCAGGATGTTGGATTCTCCCAGTTCTATGCCAATCCGCTTTATTTGAATCCGGCCTTTGCCGGCTCTGTTGTGGCACCGCGTATCTCGTTGACCTACCGTGCACAATGGCCTGGATTGGTAAGTGCTTTCACTACCGTCTCCGCCTCTTATGACCAGTATTTCCCCGACCTTCATGGTGGTCTGGGCTTCATCGTGATGACCGACCGTGTCGGCGATCATGGAGCATTGTCTACCAATTCGTTGGGTGTCATGTATTCTTTCCGTTTCCAGCTTAGCCGCGACATCTATATGAGCGCCGCTCTTCAGGCATCGATTGTCAATACGCATCTGAGTTGGGACGATTACCTGCGCTTCCCCGACCAGATTGACAATGAGATGGGATTCTCCTACAATACTGGTGCCACACCGCCCGACAAGCTGAGCCAGTGGACTCCCGACTTCAATGCCGGTCTTTTGGTCAATGGCTCAAAGTGGTATGCCGGCATTGCCGCCGCGCATCTCACCCAGCCCAATGTGGCTTTCTACTCGACTGACCCTGTGCCGATGAAGTTTACGGTTCATGCCGGAGGTTTGATCAACGTGGCTGAAGAGAGTCGCCGCCAGTCGTCGCTCGGCCTCGGAACCCCCATCATTTCTCCCAATATCGTTTACCAGTATCAAGGTGGTTTCCATTATTTTAACTATGGTGTCTACCTCGACTGGATGCCCTTCCTGGTGGGCGTGTGGTTCCGCCATGGTACGGAGAATACCGATGCCTTTATCTTCCAGGTGGGTGTGCAGCAAGACTACTTCAAAATCGGCTACAGCTATGATGTGACGGTCTCCAAGTTGGCCAACAGCACCGCCGGTGCGCACGAAATCACCGCCGGTTTCCTGCTGCCGGTGCCCGAACACAAGAAGAAGGTCAAGGCTATCCGCTGCCCCTCTTTCTGATGTGATGAATGAAACTTTTTTTGAAGAAATACGTTATAAAGAAAAATAAATTTTAGAAATATGAAGATTTTCAAATTCTCAAGCCTGATGTTGGCTGCCGTGTTGCTTCTGGCCTCCTGTGGAAACAAGGCTGGCAAGTCCGAGACCACCGGTTGGAACTATAACGACCCTGAGTGGGGCGGATATGATGTTTCAGACCGTACCAACCAAGTGACGGCCCCCGGTTTGGTGTTCATTGAGGGTGGCTCGTTTGTGATGGGCCATGTCAACGAGGATACCCGCTACACGTGGGACAATGTTGCCCACACTGTCACCGTCTCTTCTTTCTACATGGACGAGACCGAGGTGAGCAACAAACAATACGGCGAGTTTGTCTATTGGATGCGTCGCGCTTATGGCGAGGAGTATCCCGAGAAGGTTGCCTTCGTGATGCCTGATACTGCCACTTGGCGTGACCGTCTTGCATGGCGCGAGAGTTTTGTCGACTATTACTTCCAGAGCCCCACTTATCAGGACTATCCCGTGGTGGGTGTGACCTGGGAGCAGGCCATGGCTTTCTGCACCTGGCGTACCGACCGTGTCAACGAGAAACTGCTCGTCGACATGGGTATCCTCATGCTTGACCAGGAAAACCTCGGAACCAACGCGTTCCAGACCGATGTCTATCTGGCTGGCCGTTACGAAGGCGAGACCAAAAAGGGCCTTGAGAACCTCGATCCCGCTGCTGGTGGCGAGGAGCGTCAGGTCCGCAAGTCCGACGGTATCCTCTATCCCTACTACCGTCTGCCAACAGAGGCCGAGTGGGAGTTTGCCGCTCTGGGTATGATTGGCAACACTTACGACGAGCGTGTCACCGAGCACAAGACCTATCCTTGGGCTGGCCAGAGCCTGCGTTCCGCCAACAAGAAATACTATGGTCAGTTCCTTGCCAACTTCAAGCGCACCCGTGGCGATGCCATGGGCGTGGCCGGCAACCTCAACGACGGCTGGGATTACACCTGCCCTGTGAAGTGGTATTTCCCCAACGACTATGGCCTGTACAACATGGCTGGCAACGTCAGCGAGTGGTGCAAGGATGTCTATCGTAAGACCGTCAACCCCGTTGGCGCCGACGACCTTGACCCCTATCGTGGTAACGTCTATCAGACCCCCGAGCTCGATGAGGACGGCGAAGTCTTCATTGGTGAGGATGGTATAATGAAATACCAAAATGTCGACTACCAGTCTGACCGTCGCAACTATCGTCAGGCTGACAACATCAACTACCTCGATGGCGACCGTTCTTCCGGTCTTGGCCAGGGTAGCGATCGTTGGATGGACGACCCCGACTCCGAGGAGGGAGATGAGGAATATGGCTCCGAAGAGAGCACTGAAGACGACGAGTATAGCGAAGAAGAGACTGAGAACGAGGACAATGAGACCCTCACCGGCGAGGACAGCTGGACCAACAAAATGTACCGCCGCAAGGCTACCGATAAAGAGCACCCCACGTCAACCCTCGTGAACAACAAGGTCCGCGTTGTCAAGGGTGGCAGCTGGAAAGACCGCGCCTACTACCTGCAGTCCGCTACCCGCCGCTACTATGATCAGGACAAGTCGACCTCCTGGATTGGTTTCCGTTGTGCTATGGACCGCCTTGGCTCCCGTGTTCAGTAAGAGATTCATCCATAATAAGATTGTAGAGACGTGGGAACCCACGTCTCTACATTATTTTAATTGTTCAGCCTTTTGAAAAGAATTGTTCTGCTGATATTGCTCCTGGGTGGCATGGTGGGCCATGTCTCGGCGCAGAAACTGATTGAGTATTCGTCAGGCATAGGCTCGCGCGATCCAAACAATGGTGACATTTGGATTCTGTACCGTCATGTCAAGGCTATGCATGAGGGTATGACTCTCAGCTCCGACTCGGCTCACTATAATACACGTGAGAACAGTTTTACGGCTTTTGGCAATGTGGTCATCCAGTTGTCGGACACCACGTTCATATACGGCGACCGTCTTTTCTACAATGGCAACACGCGAGTGGTTGATATCTGGGACGATACCGTGGTGTTGGTCGATGGCGGAACCCAACTGCTTGCCAATCATATTACGTATGAGCGTAATGCTGCTACGGCATACTATACCGAGTGGGGGCATGCTCTAAGCGGTGTGCGCACCCTCGACAGCCGACAGGGAGAATACAACTCTGACCAGAAAGAATTCTATATCTACAACAATGTGGTATTGGCCGATAGTGGCATGGTCCTCGTTACGGATACGTTGATCTACAATACTTCGAATGAGGTTGCCCACTTCGAGAGTCCCACGCATATCTATACCGATTCGTCGGTCATCTATAGCGAGTATGGCGACTACAACACCAAGACACGCTTTGCTATCTCTTACAAAGGTTCCCATGTTGACAATCAGGGGCGTGCAATCGATAGTGACACGCTGTATTATGATGATGAGGAACGTTACGGCAAGGCCTTTGGAAGCGTGCGGATTTTTGATTCGGTGAACAATATTACTTGTACTGGTCAATATGGCGAAACCAATCAAGTTCGCAACTTCTCGTTTGTCACCGGTCGTGCACTGGTGATTTTTGTGGACAAGGGCGATTCCCTGTTTCTGCATGCTGATACCGTCTTTGTCACCACCGATAGTGCCAGCCATCTGCAGACGGTCCGCGCCAACTACAAGGTCAAGGTTTATCGGCGCGACGCCCAAGCCATGTGTGACTCGGCTTTCTATACGGCTTCCGATTCTCTTCTTTCATTGTACAAAAATCCTGTGCTATGGTATGAACATTACCAGTGCACGGCCGATACCATCGAGCTGCTCCACGATACCAGTGGGGTGCATCGGGCGTGGTTGCGCTCGGCATGCTTTGCAATGCAACAAGTTGACCGCGAGAAGTTCAACCAGCTTAAAGGCAAGCAGGGGGTAGTATACTTCGAAGGCGGCGAGCCTCAGTACGCCGATGTGCTGGGCAATGCCCAGATGGTATTCTATATCACTGAAGGCGACAGTACCAGTAATACCTCGCTTGTGGGAGCCAATGTGGGGGTCGGTACAGATATGCGTATCTATTTTGACACTACGCGCTCCCCGTCGCGTGTGGTTACTTATGACAAACCAGACCTCCAAACCTACCCCATTTCTATGGTTCCCGAGGAGTGGCGCCGTCTGAAAGATTTTCGCTGGCTTCCCAACCGTCGTCCGCGTAAGCCGGAAGATGTCTTTGTATGGTGACAAAATGTCAGTCGGACTGCCATTGGCAGTCTTTTTGATATATTATTGTCAGAAAAAAAATCAATCTAAACTATGAGCAATAAAGACAAACATACCGAAAAAACCGAAAAAGAAGAACAGATTAATCAAGAAGAGCTTGAAAACCAGGAAGCTCAAAATGCAGAAACTCCTCAATCCGAGGCTGAGCCCTCTGAGGCAGACAAGGTGCAGGAAATGGGAGAGAAGCTGGCAGAACTCAATGACAAGTATCTACGCCTCTATTCCGAGTATGAGAACTATCGCAAGCGCACAAATCAGGAGAAAGCCGACCTGCTCATCAATGGCAGTCGCGAGATGATGAAAGCCATCCTGCCTGTTATCGACGATTTCGAGCGTGCCTTGGCAGCCACTGCTGACGAAGGTGTGCAATTGATATACAATAAGATGCTTAAGATTCTTGAGCAAAAAGGATTGAAAGCCATGAATGTGAAAGGAGAGAAATTTGACGAGAACCTGCACGAGGCCATCACCCGTATACCTGCTGCCGAAGAGTCGCAGAAGGGTCTGGTGGTAGACGTGGTGGAAAAGGGCTATTATCTCAACGACAAGGTGCTGCGCTACGCCAAGGTGGTTGTGGCGTTCTAAAATTTAAGAGTTTAGGAGACAAAAGATATGGCAAAGAGAGATTACTATGAAGTGTTGGGTGTCGAAAAAAATGCGACCCCGGAAGAGCTGAAGAAAGCCTACCGCAAATTAGCCCTTCAATATCATCCCGACCGCAATCCCGGCGACAAGGAGGCTGAGGAGAAATTCAAGGAGGCTGCCGAGGCCTACGATGTCCTCAGCAACCCCGAGAAGAAAGCCCGCTATGACCAGTTCGGCATGGCCGGCATGGATGGTGCCTACGGCCAGGGTGGCATGGATATGAACGACATCTTCTCGCAGTTCGGAAGCATCTTCGGCGACCTCTTCGGCGGCGGCGGTTTCCGCACGGGCTTCTCCGGTTTCAGCGGCGGCGGCCGCGGTGCACGCCGTGTGCTGCGTGGTAGCAACCTTCGCATCAAGGTGAAGCTTACGCTCGAGGAAATCGACCGTGGCTGCGAAAAGAAAATCAAGGTCAGCAAATATGTCCCCTGCAAAACCTGTAACGGTACAGGCTCCAAGGATGGCAAACTCGAGACCTGCCCCCATTGCCACGGCTCCGGCGTCGTCACCGAGACCAAGCGCACCATCCTGGGCATGATGCAGACCCAGAGCGCCTGTCCGCATTGCGGCGGCGAGGGCAGCGTAGTCAAGGACAAGTGCCACGACTGCCATGGCGACGGCATCGTCAAGAGCGACGAAATCATCACCATCAACATCCCCGCCGGTGTTCAGGACGGCATGCAGCTGGCCATGCAGGGCCAGGGCAACGCGGCCCCTCGCGGCGGCATTGCCGGCGACCTCATTGTCCTCGTCGAGGAACAGGAACACGACACCTTCGAGCGTCAGGATGCCAACCTCTACTACAACGCCTTCATCACCTTCGCCGACGCCGCTATGGGCGCTTCGGTCGAGATACCCACCCTCAACGGCAAGGTGAAAATCAAGATAGACCCAGGCACACCATCTGGACGTGTTGTCCGCCTGCGTGGCAAAGGGTTGCCTGTCGTTAACGGCTACGGCCGCGGCGACCTCCTCGTATGCCTCAACGTCTGGGTGCCAAAGGAACTCACGCGCGAAGAAAAGAAAATGCTTGAAGAGATGCAGAAGCATCAGAACTTCCAGCCCAATCCCACCAAGCAGGAGCGTGGCTTCTTCGATAAGATGAAAGAGATGTTCAACTGATGACCGAGGCCTTCCTACATTACATTTGGCAGCACCAGATGGTGGCGCGCCACCTGTCCACTACCGATGGTCAGCCTCTTGTTGTCCATCGCGCTGGCGACCTCAATCGTGATGCAGGCCCCGATTTCTTCAACGCACACCTTTCTATCGGCGGAGTCGAGTGGGTGGGCAATATCGAAGTGCATCTCCACTCCTCCGACTGGAATGCCCACCGTCACACCCAGGACCCCGTCTACAACAATGTCATCCTCCATGTCGTCTATGAGCACGACTGCGAGATACACCTCCAGAACGGCACGGTTCCCCCAACCCTTGAACTGCGCCGTTTTATTCATCCTGCCCTTGTCGCCAACTATGACGCCCTCATGGCACCCGCCGATGACGACTCCATCCCCTGTGCCCAGCGCCTGCCTCAGGTACCCGGTTTTATTGTCGATTCCTGCCTTGATCGTCTCATTGTCGAACGCATCGAGTCCAAGTCGCAAGTGGTGCGCCGTCTGCTGGAGGAAAGCCGTGGCAGCTGGGAGCAGACCTGCTATTGGCTTATGGCACACTATTTTGGAGGCAAAGTCAATGCTCTGCCTTTCGAGCTCCTTGCCAAAGCTACAGATCAGCGCCTGTTGGCCCGCTGGCGCGACAATCCTCAACGCATCGAAGCGCTCCTCATGGGTCAGGCGGGATTCCTCGAAGGCTATTTCGAGGACGACTATCCGCGGCAGCTCCAGGCCGACTACGAGGCTTTGCAGGCCGGCGCCTCGCTCAAGCCCGTTTCAGGCTATCTGTGGCGCTTCTTCCGCCTGCGCCCATCGGCATTCCCCACTATCCGCATCAGCCAGTTTGCCCATCTTGTAGCCTCCTCCACCAACCTTTTCTCCACCCTGCTGGAAACGCCTGAGGCCGACCGCTTGGAAAAACTCTTCGACTGCCAGGCTGCCGACTACTGGAACAACCACTACCGTTTCGACCAATCCACCTCTCGCTCCACTGTCAAACGGCTTGGACGCATGCAAGCCCATCTGCTCATCATCAACGCTTGGGTGCCCCTGCTCTTTGTCTATGGCGAAGTGCGTGGACAACAGCAGTACAAAGACCAGGCCGTGAGTCTGCTGGAACAGCTTCCGCCCGAGGACAACACCATCCTGCGCCGGTTCCATGCCGCAGGTATTGCCCCTGCCAATGCCGCCCAAAGCCAGGCCCTCATCCAGCTTCGCAACAATTATTGTGTCAACCGTCAGTGTCTCAACTGTCGCATAGGACACTCCATCATAAAACAAATTCCCAAAGAGTTATGAAAGCTTCCGAAATCTCCAATATCATCCGTCCCGTCGAGGCCTTCCTGCGTCGTCCTGACGACCCCATTCTGCACCTGCTCACCGACAGCCGCACACTTGTCTCGGCTCATGGCACCCTCTTTTTCGCCATCCCCACCAAGCGCAACAGTGGCTGCCGCTACATCGACGGCCTCTACCAGTCCGGCGTGCGCCAATTCGTGGTGCCTGCCGATTGCGACATCGACCTTCCCGATGCCAACATCTGGCGTGTCGACAATGTCCTCGACGCTCTCCAGCGCCTTGCGGCCTTCCATCGTACCCTTTTCTCCATCCCCGTGGTGGGCATCACTGGCAGCAACGGCAAGACCATTGTCAAGGACTGGATTGTCCAGCTTCTCTCGCCCGACCGCCGTCTCGTCTCCAGCCCCAAGAGCTACAACTCGCAAATCGGCGTCCCCCTCTCGGTATGGCAGATGGAGCCCTCGCACGAGATGGCTGTCTTCGAGGCCGGCATCTCCGAGTCCGGTGAGATGACTCGCCTGCAGAAGATTATCCAGCCCACTATCGGCATCTTCACCAACATCGGCCAGGCCCACGACGAGAACTTCCTCACCCGCCAGCAGAAGGTGGCCGAGAAGCTCCAGCTTTTCACCCACTGCGAGGTGCTTATCTATTCCACCGACCACAAGGACATCCACTCCGTCCTCTCCGACATCGAGAGTTTCCGCCACATCAACCGTTTCACCTGGGGCTCCACACCCGACAACGCCGTGCAACTCCTCTCCGCCACCGTCGGCGAACGCTCCACCACGCTCTCCATTGTCCACAATTCCGAAACCTTCTCTGTCGTCATACCCTTTGTCGACCGTGCCTCGCAGCAGAATGTCATGCACTGCATCACGCTCATGCTCTACCTGGGCTACAGCCATGCCGACATCGCCGCGCGCTGCGCCAAGCTCATCCCCGTCGAGATGCGCCTTGAAATGAACGAGGGCATCAACAACTGCCTCCTCATCAACGACAGCTACTCTCTCGACCTCAACTCCCTCTCCATAGCCCTCGACTTCCTGCAGCACGAGCATCAGCACTACAACAAGACCCTTATCATCAGCGATTTCATGCAAACCGGTGTGCCCGACAGCGAGCTCTACACTCAGGTGGCGCAGCTCATAGCCCAGCGCGGCATCACCCGCCTCATCGGCGTCGGCCCGGCCCTCTGCCACTGCAAGGACTGCTTTGTCGGCATCGACGCCCAGTTCTTCCCGTCCACCGACGTGTTCCTTCATGATTGCGACTTCAACCGTTTCCAGAACGAAGCCATTCTCCTCAAGGGTGCACGCATGTTCGAGTTCGAGAAGGTGGCCAAACTGCTGCAGCGCAAATCGCACGAAACCATCATGGAAGTCAACCTCGACGCCATGATCCACAACCTCAACTATTACCGCTCGCGCATCAACCCCGGCACCAAGCTCATGGCCATGGTCAAGGCCTCGTCCTACGGCGCCGGCAAGGTGGAGGTTGCCAGTGCCCTGCAGTTCAACCATGTGGACTACCTCACGGTGGCCTACGCCGACGAGGGCGTCGAGCTGCGCCGCAACGGCATCCACCTCCCCATCATGGTGATGAACCCCGAAGAGGCGTCGTTCGACGATATCGTCAAATACCGCCTCGAGCCCGATATATATTCTTTCCGCATCCTCGAACTCTTCTCGCAGCGCGTGCGTCTCTATGGTGAGCGCATGGCCATCCACGTGGAGTTCGACACCGGCATGCACCGTCTGGGTTTCTCCGGCGACGACATTCCGGCCCTTGCCGAGCACCTCAACGAGCTGAAAGACACGCTACAGGTGCGCAGCATCTTCTCCCATCTGGCCTGTAGCGAGGATGCCGCCATGGATGACTTTACCCGCGGGCAGATCAGTCGTTTCCGCACATGGAGCGACAGCCTCGACGCCGCCATCGACCACACCGAACCCATCCTGCACCACATCCTCAACTCCTCGGGCATCACGCGGTTCCCCGAGGCGCAGATGGACATGGTGCGCCTCGGCATAGGCCTCTACGGCATCGCCCCCGAGCCTGCCGTGCAGGCGCAGCTGCGCCAGGTGTCGCGTCTGGTGACGCGCATCTCGCAGATCAAGGCCATTCCCGAGGGCGACTCCGTGGGCTACAACCGCCGCTGGATTGCCGAGCGCCCCTCGCGCATCGCCATCGTGCCCATCGGCTACGCCGACGGCCTCAGCCGCCACCTCGGCTACGCCCACGGCCGCGTCAGCATCCTCGGCCACGAGGCCCCCATCATCGGCAGTGTCTGCATGGATATGTGTTTCGTCGACGTTACCGACATCGACTGCTCCGAGGGCGACCCCGCCGTGCTCTTCGGCGAGGGCGACCTGCTGCAGCGCAACGCCGAGGCCGCCGGCACCATCCCCTACGAGATGCTCACCGCCGTGTCGCCCCGCGTCAAGCGCGTCTACTTCCAGGAGTAACGCTCCATCGCTCTCAAGGTGCACGCTGCCAATGTATTGCGTTGGCGACGTGACGCCTTCGTGTGTCTGCACCATGCCGTAGAGGTGCACCTCCTGCGGTCCCCACCACGACGGCAGGTCGATGCCTACATGCCCTTTGCGCCGATAGGTGGGGATGCCGAGTTCGGCCTCCTGGTTGTCGGCGCCGACGGCCACAAGGTATACCTTGTCGCTCCCGTCGCAGACCATGCGTGCGGGGTTGAACGAGAAGTCCACCTCCACCTCGCGGCCCCTCGCGCTCATCGGCCCGAAGCCCACGGGGGCGGCGCCTCCGTCGCTGAGCACCAGGTGCTCGTAGTCCACCTGCAGGCGCCCCTCCGCCATGCCGAAGAGCGGTGTGTTCAGCCTGACGAAGAGGTTGCCCTCCGTCATGTGCAGTGCCGTCGAGGGCTGACGCAGCCCCACGCGCAGCACCTCCACCAGCCGCGAGGCGAAGCGCACCGCCTCGATGAACCAGTTGCGCTGCTCTATCTGCGCCGCCGAGCGCCGGTCGTTGATCTTGCGCGGATACGACCGCATGCACCACCTGCCGCGCCATTGGTAGCCGATCACTGTGCCGACTTTGCCGGCGAATCCTCCGTTGATACCTTCAATCTGTCTTGCCATAATTTTTGTATGTTTTATTGGTTGATGAAAAAAATCCGCTGTGTTTATATATATAAAATAAGGCCATTTTAGCGGAAGCCGTTTTTTTAACTCTTTTTTAACTTTTCCGTATCGTTTTAGGGTAACTTTTATATCCTATTCATACCCCCTGCCTGCCATCTCCTTCCCGGGCCGAGGAGGAAAACAACCGGAAATGAAGAGGGAAAGAAGATGGGAAGAAGATGATAGGGTAGGGGTGTTGATTGTCAGCGGTTTGTATCTGTCATGTTCTTCCCATGCACAGTATCGCGGTATGCGGCGTGTCTACAGGGAGGTGTTGGCATGCTTTTTGTAGTAATAGTATATTTAGTGGGTAGGTTTTTTGTGCCGGGATGAAACATTTTTGGATGTTATACGTTTATTTGTTTATGCTCCGGCAGTGTGCCGGGAGATGTTTTTAAGATAAAGAGACTGAAATTGAACTATGAAATATAGCGATTTTGACGAGCTGGGAGAGATGCTTTCGCGTGGAATGAATGTGAAGGCCAGTATTGTGCCTGTGGTTGCCGATGGCGATGAGGACGTGCTTCTGGGCGACGAGGCCATCGAGGGCGAGATGCCCGTACTGCCTGTGATGGACCAGGTGCTCTTTCCCGGGGTGCTGATACCCATTGCGGCGCAGCGTCTGCGCTCGCGCCAGCTGCTGGAGGCCGTCGACGGCACGGGCCAGCACATCGCCGTCTTCCCCCAGCAGACCAAGAACGACAATCCCACCGAGGTGGACCTCTACCCCGTGGGCGTTGTGGCCAAGGTGCTGAGGGTGTTCAACTTCCGCCAGGATGTCACCGTGGCGGTGGTGCAGGGCGTAGTGCGCTGCCACTCGCTCGAGGTCACCTCGCGCGACCCCTATATGCGAGGCCATGTGCAGATGGCTCCGGAATCGACCGAGAACATGGGCACCCAGGCCTTCAAGCGTCGCATGAAGCTGCTGCGCAAGCAGTATAGCGACATGATGAAGAGCCGCATGCAGGACGAGGAGCTGGCCAATATGCTCACCGGCATCGGCAGCGACAAGATTTTCGTCAACTTCGCGGCCACGCACATGGACATCGATGTGGAGCTGAAATACGGCCTGCTGGCATGCGACAACTATTTCGAGCGTGTGGACAAGATGCTGGAGAACCTCAACACCCTGAAGGGCCTCGACGAGCTGCGCCGCGAAATCGACAACAAGACCAAGGACGAGATGGAGCGTCAGCAGCGCGAGTACTACCTGCGTCAGCAGATGAGCGTCATCCAGGAGGAACTGTCGGGCAACGGCGGCGTTGAAAATCCCTGGGGCAATCCCGACGTGGACGAGTTGCGCAAGCGCGCCAGCGAGAAGGAGTGGCCCGAACAGGTGAGCAAGGTCTTCGACCGCGACCTGGCCAAGTTGGGCAAGATCTCGCCCATGTCGTCCGACTATACCGTTGAACTCAACTATCTGGAAACCCTGCTCGACATACCGTGGGTGGCTCCCAAGGAGGAGGCGTCGGAATACGACATCCAGCATGCCCGCGAGGTGATGGACAAGGACCACTACGGCATCGAGAAGGTGAAAGACCGCATTGTGGAATATCTGGCCGTGAAGAAGCGTCAGGTGGAGAAGGGCGTCGGCTCCAAAGCACAGGTGCTCTGCCTTGTAGGCCCTCCGGGCACGGGCAAGACGTCGGTCTGCCGTTCCATAGCCGAGGCCATGGGACGTCCCTACCGCAGGGTGGCTCTGGGCGGCATGCACGACGAGGCCGAGATTCGCGGCCACCGTCGCACCTATGTCGGCGCCATGCCCGGCCGCATCATGCAGGAGATTATCAAGGCCAAGCAGGCCAACCCCGTGTTTGTCCTCGACGAGATCGACAAGGTGCAGCCTTCGGCCCACGGCGACCCCTCGTCGGCACTGCTCGAGGTGCTCGACCCGGAGCAGAACTGCCATTTCCACGACAACTACATCAACATCGACTACGACCTTTCGAAGGCCTTCTTCATAGCCACGGCCAACAATATCGCCGCCATACCTCCCGCTCTGCTGGACCGCATGGAGGTCATCGAGTTCAGCGGTTACCTGCTGGAGGAGAAACTCGAGATTGCCAAGCGCCACCTGCTGCCGCGCATCATGCGCGACGCCGTGGTGGACCGCCGCACCCTCCGGTTTACGCCCGAGGTGGTGGCCATGGTGGTCAACGACTACACCCGCGAGGGCGGCGTGCGCCAGCTGGAGAAGCAGCTCTCCAAGGTGGTGCGCCACCGCGTGGTGCAGATGGAGAAGGGCGAGAAGTGCAAATCCACCGTCGGCGCCGGCGAGATCAAGAAGGTGCTGGGACTGCCCATCCACAACAGCGAGCGCCGTCTGCCGGAGCCGCGCGAGGGCGTGGTCACCGGTCTGGCCTGGACACCCGTGGGGGGCGAGATTCTCTTCATCGAGTGCTCGCTGAGCAAGGGCAAGGGCACCCTGACGATGACCGGCAACTTGGGTGACGTGATGAAGGAGTCGGCCACGCTGGCTTTCGAATACGTCAAAGCCAACGCCCAGCGTCTGGGCATCAAGGACGACCTGATAGAGAATAGCAATGTCCACATCCATGTGCCCGAAGGCGCCACACCCAAGGACGGCCCCTCGGCGGGCATCACGATGTTTGTCGCCATGGTGTCGGCACTGACCCACCGCAAGGTGCGTCCGGAGGTGGCCATGACAGGCGAGATTACGCTGCGTGGCCAGGTGACGCCCATCGGCGGCGTGAAGGAGAAAATCCTCGCGGCCAAGCGTGCAGGCATCACCGACCTGTTGCTCTGCCACGACAACCAGCGCGACATCGCGGAGATAGAACCTCGCTATCTGGAGGGACTCAACTTCCACTACATCGGTGAGATGAGCGAAGCCCTGCAGCTGGCACTGGTGGAGGAACCCAAGGGTGCGACCCGGAGCACGGCGAAGGGAAAACAGAGTGTGAAGAAGGGTACAAAAAACAAAAACAGAAAGACAGAATAATCATGGAAAAAAAGCATATACGTTTGGGTAGAGCAGGAGTGAGGTTTTGGGCGTTGCTTTTGGTGGGCATGGCTCTCCATTCTCCACTCACCACGCTCCATTCCGTCCAGGCCCAGGGGTCAGCCTTTGTGGCCAACCGCCAGCACATGGCCATCCTGCCGGGGAATGTGAAGAATGTGTCTTTCGTCGACGGCGAGATGTATTGTTTCACCGCCGGAGTGATGCTGAAGGCTCAGCGCAGCGGAGAACAGTTGCTGGGTTTCTGGGCCGACACAACCTATGTGCGCCTGCAAGAGAACGTGGAGTTTGTGGTGCGTCAGCCTCAGACGGGCGACATCTACATTACCGCCCGCGACGACAAGGGGCGCTCCTTCCTCTACCGTTGCACGGGGATTGGCAGCAAGTCCGAGAAGGTGAAGCAGGTGCGCCTGGGCGGCGGCCTCTTCAATAAGGGCATGACCGTTGAACATCCCACCTTCACCGAAGACGGCAAGGTGATGATATTCACCTCGAAGGACACCAAACGCAGTGTGGGTGGCTACGACCTCTGGTATGCTCTGTTTGACGGCAAGCGGTGGTCGAAGCCGGAGAATCTGGGACACCGTATCAATACGGGCAAGGACGAGGTGACGCCGGTTATCTATCGCGACTGCCTGCTGTTCGCTTCCAATGGTCACACCGAGGACAACGGCCGCCTGAGTATCTACTCGACACGTCTGCTGTCCGACCATGCCGAGGGAGACACGGTGGGTATGCTGCATATAGGCCGTTGCCGCGTGCAACGGTTGCCGTCGCCGCTCAACTCCGATTATGCCGACGATATGGACATGGCTATCGATACCGCCCGCGATTGTGGCTATTGGGTGTCGCGTCGCGAATCGGACGAGGCCGACTCGCAGCTTTACTCTTTCTCCGGTGCGCTTGACGGCGTGCTGCTGTGGGGCACGGTGACCGACAAGCAGGATCACGCGCTCGCCGGTGTCTCGGTGACTGCGCTCCAGGGCAAGGACGTGGTCTGCAAGACTATGACCGACCAGGACGGCCACTACCGCATCTATCTGCAGTGCAACCAGTATTATGAAATCAGCTACCAGCAGGACAATTTCTTCGTGGCTTTCGAACAGGTGAATACCGCCAAAGGCGACGAGGAGTATCTCATCACCGAGTCTCGGCGCGATGTGCAGATGGACCGCTTGCCGATAGGGCAGAGGATATTCTTCGAGGACCTTTTTGGACCCGATGTGGACGTGGAACTCAGCGAGCGTGGCATGGAATTGCTGGCACCGCTGGTGCAGTTCCTCAACGACAATCCGTCGATGAAGGTGACCATGAGCCTTGTCAATGACCTGACGACAGACCGTAATTTCAATATGCTGCTCACTGACGAACGTATTCAAACATTGGAGAAATATCTTTATCCGATGTTGCCGCCGACGGTCAAAATTGACATCGACAATGGGTGTATTGGCCGCGATGGGTGCAGTAATGCCTCTGGAACCTCGCGTTTGACGGTGCTGATAGACAAGTGATTGAAAAATATTTTAAAAAAAATTTGGTCAGTATCTAAAAAAGTAGTACTTTTGCACCCGATTTCGAGAGGAAAAACAATCGTTGAAATCACCTAATTGTTCGGGGTGTGGCGCAGTTGGCTAGCGCACTTGCATGGGGTGCAAGGGGTCGAAAGTTCGAGTCTTTTCACCCCGACAATTTAAAAAGAAGAAGAGGAACCGAAATGGTTCCTCTCTCTTTTTGTTGATGGCAGGCAGCCTGCAAATCGTTATTTCTTGTGGAAGACCACCTGGTTTGTGCCGAGGACATCTGTGATGGAAAGGCCCATTTCGGACAGCTCTTCAATCTCGGGGATGGACATGGTGAAGGTGTTGTCGCCTTCATCATAGGTCAGTGTGGATTGCTCAGCACCAGTCACCGTGAGGGTCAGGGTGGTGCCATTGAAGGTGTATTCGAAGTCGTTGGCGTCGCTCTCTGAACGGTTCATGCTGGGCATGGACGGGACTTCGACGGCAAAGTTGGTAAGCATTTGGCCCTTTTCGCTGTCGGTGAACTTCATGGTGAATTCGAGTGCGAAGTCCATCGTGATACCTTGCATGGTGTAGCTGTTCGACACTTTGCCTACCCATTGGGTGCCGGCAATGTTCTCGGGGGTGGTGGTTTCTTTCTCATCGTCGCTGCAGGCGCCGAAGGTCATCGTGGCTGCTATGAAGAGCATGGCCATCATTTTTTTGAACTATTTCATTTTTTTGATTTTTAAAGTAGTTTATAAATGGGAAATAACGTGTTTTGTGACTATAGCAGTTCTTCGAGGGTCCAGAGGCGGTTGGTGTTGGAGCCTTTGACGAGGATGGTGGCGCCGCTGAGGGGGTTGGCTTTGAGCCAGTCGGCGACGGCGGCGGTGTCGGGGAAGCGGAGCATGTTGGAGGGGAGATTGATGGAGTCGAACTCGGGGCCTACGAGGAGGACGCGGTCAAGGTGGTACTCTTCGAGCTGGTCCACCAGTTTCTGGTGTTCTTTCCGTTCCTCGTGTCCCAGTTCGTGCATGCCGCCGATGATGGCCATGGTACCGTGCATCGACGAAAACGAGGATATGGCGGCGGCCATGGAGGAGGGGTTGGCGTTGTAGCAGTCGAGGTAGAGGCGGTTGCCGCGGGCAGTTTCGCGATACTCGGAGCGCTGGTTGGAGGGGACGTAGGCCTCAATGGCCTCCTTGATGTCGAAAGGCTCGACGCCGAAGTGGAGGCCCACGGCGACAGCGGCCATGCAGTTGTCGAAGTTGTAGTCGCCCAGGAGGTGGGTGTGGACGTTGTAGACGTTGTCGCCCACCTCGAAGTAGAAGTGGAGGTAGGGGTTGCTGTCCACGTAGGTGCCACGGATGTCGGCTTCCTGGGAGCGGCCGTAGGTGAGGAGGGAGATGGGCGTCTTCTCGATGGCGGTGGGGACGAAAGCGGGGGTGTCGGGGGCATAGGCGGGGATGACGGAGCGCAGGCCGGGGATGGTGGCCAGGTGCTCGGCCTCGTGCATGAGGCGTTCGTTGTCGGCATTGACGAATACCAGCCCGTCTTTGCCGGCGAGCCAGCGGTAGAGCTCGGTCTTGGTGTGCACCACGCCTTCGAAGGAGCCGAAGCCCTCGAGGTGGGCGCGGCCGACGTTGGTGATGAGGCCGCAGTCGGGGTCGGCGATGCGGCAGAGGAATTCAATCTCGCCGGGGTGGTTGGCACCCATCTCGACGACGGCCATCTCGGCATTCTCGGGAATGGAGAGCAGGGTGAGGGGAACGCCGAGGTGGTTGTTGAAGTTGCCCTTGGTGGCCGACACCCTGTAGCGGCGGGCGAGGACGGCGGTGACCAGTTCCTTGGTGGTGGTTTTGCCGTTGGTGCCGGTGATGCCGACGACGGGGATGGCGAGGTGGCGGCGGTGCTCGCAGGCAAGCTCCTGGAGGGTGCGCAGCACGTCGGGCACGACGATGCAGCGGTCGTCGACCTTGAAGGCGGGGTCGCTGATGACGCAGAGGGCGGCGCCCTGCTCCAAGGCCTGCGGCGCGAAGGCGTTGCCGTCGAAATGCTCGCCCCGGAAGGCGAAGAAGATGCACCCGGGGGTGATGGCGCGCGAGTCGGTGGTGACGGTGCGTGAGGATAGGTATGCCTGATAGAGTCGTTCTAAGGTGGTCATGGGATTTGGATTTTGGGGTTATTATTACGTGTTTACATTTGCATGAGTGAGAATTGCATGGCGAGCGGGGAGCTGGCGGTGCCGAGCTGGGAGCCGTTGTTGAAGACGATGGAGTCTTTGGCGAGGAAGATGTTGCGGTAGTGGTTGCTGTAGTAGCGCATGGTCAACGGGCGATGGGCTTCGGAAGGCGCCTGGATGAAGAGGAAGAAGCGTCCGAGGGGATCGGGGTGGGCCAGAGAGAGGCACTCGTCTCCGCAGAAGGTGGCGATGAGGTCGGCGCTGTCGACTGCGACGGGCACGATGACGGAAGTGTCGGCCACGCCCAGTTTTGCCACCGTTACCACGGCTGTCATGCTGTGGTCCAGATCGTCGTATGTGGAGTCGACGGCCCAGGCGGGGGTGGCTACGTCGCCGTATGGTGTGGCGGCCGGGGTGGCGCCACCCTCCTTGCTGCAGGAGACGAGCAGCAGGGGCAGCAGGAGGACGAGGAGGGATAATTTTTTCATTTCTTGATGAGTTTGATGGTTTGTAATGTACCGTCGACGACGGCTGTGGCGAAATAGACTCCGGCGGGAAGGTTGGTGGGCGGTGTCCAGCGCGAGGTATTGTTGGCCTGGAACTGTGCCACCGTTACACCGTCGATGTCGCGGATGGTGATGATGGTTGGCGTGGTGCCTGCTAAAGAGAAGTCCACATGGTGGGTGAAGAGGGTGGGGTAGGCGGCGAAGAGGGCCTCCGGGGCTGGCTTGGTGCTCAGCATCAGGGGCTGGGCGAGGCTGCCAGAGTGGCTGTCGGCGCGACTCTGCAAGGACAGGCTGGAGTAGAGACTCTGGTTGCCGGCGCTGAAGGTGACATCGCCTGCGAGGTCGGTGCCGAGGGTGAAGAAGAAGAGCGTATCGTTGCCTGCCACAGTGGCTTGGGCAGTGCCGACCAGCTGGCCGCCCACATAGGCACTCAGCGTTTCGCCGCAGAGGTCTCTGCTTTCCTCCGAGAGGGAGGCGACGACCGTCATGTTGGTTGCCGGACGCATCCCCGTTCCGTTTGTCGTCGGCAGGGTGTGGTGCGCCGCGGATGCGCTGTTCGTGGGATGGAAGGTGAAGTCCACCTCCGTGGAATCGGTGCGGAAGAAGAGGTAGCCCACTCCGGGAGTGAGGGTCTGCAGCGAACCTTCCCAGCGCTCGTTCTCCGAGAAGACGGCGAACAGGTTCTGCGACTTGATGATGTCGCCCACGCGGGCATGGTCGATGTAGTCGGCAAGGGCGTCGGTCAGGCTTTCGGTGGAGGTAAGCAGGCAGGGGAAGGGGTTCCAGCCGTGATGCAGCGTAATGGTGCGGTCGAGGTCGGTGCTCAGCTTGCGGCCGGCCACCTGAGTGAAAGAATGGGCGACGGCGGTACGCATCATGTACATGTGCTTGTGATTTACATTGTTCAAGCTACCCACCCACTGGTCGCCGTCCCATTCGACAAACTGGCGTGTGGCCACACTCTTCAGCTGGTCGTCCCGGTTCCAGGGTACGGAGCTGAAGAAAAGACTGTTCACATCGCCGTCCCGCTCGGGGATGATGTTGAAGGAAATCCAGTTCCAGTCCTCGCCGAGGCTCAAATGCTGCACCTCGTTGGCGGTGGTGGAGAGTGTTACGGGGGCCGAGGGTGGCAGGCCCAGGGTGGTGTCGGTGTGGAAGACGACGTTGCCGACCGAGGGACTGAGGGGGTAGATGCGGCCTGTGGCAGCCTGCCATAGACGGAAGCCGACGGTTTCTCCGTCGAGGGCCTCGTTACCGTGAATGGTGAGGTAGAGATAGCTTGTGTTGGCGTCGGCGTTGAAGTCGACGTTGGCCAGTCCCGCGACCTCGCCCCCGATTATCGCCGCCACCATATCGCGCGGGTCGCTGTCGTAGACGCCGTCCACTATCACCTGTCCGCGCAGTGTCATCTGTCGGTCGTAGCGCTGGGGGTTGTCGTCAGTCCAGGGGCAGAGACTCTTCACCTCGACCATGATTTTCAAGGGCTCGGAGAGACCGTTTTCGTCGGTGAGGTAGATGATTTCGGAATATATGCCTACAGGCAGGGAAGGAGCAAGCGTGAGACGGACGGGGACGACTTCCTGGGGGTTGATGGAGCCGTAAGACTGGCTGGCATGCAGCCAGTCGGGGAGGCCGTCGATGGTGTATTGGTGGCGCTGGCCGCTGATGTTGTTGATGTCGGCAGAGAGGACGTAGTTGTCGTCTTCGTTTTCGTAGAGCACACCCTCCAAACGATCGGTGTTCCAGGTGAGCACGTTCTTGTTGACATAGACCTGCCACATGGTGGGACTGATGGTGCGGTTGCCGTTGAGGTCCTCTACGTTGCGGACGGTGATGAAGATATTGTTTTTGTTGATTTCGCGGTCGGGCATGTTGAGGTTGATGAGGAGCTGATCCTGGTTGTAGCTCCAGTCGAAGCGCATCTTGGAGAGCAGACCGCGCTGGCGGATGGGGGAAATGTCGGAATCGGTGGCGAAGAGCGCGGCCAGCGTGTCCTGCGAGGGGGATAGAATCAAACGCTGTATCTTTTCCACCACTGTTCCGTCGGAGGCTTTGAAGATGCGGCGGTTGTTGACCGAGAAGCGCTCTTCGAGGATTCCGTTGCTGTTTTCCTGCTGTTCACTGAAGGGGAGGAATGCCACGAGCCCCATCTCGTCGCCGTAGGGTGCCAGGTTGTCGAAGGCTTCGACGAGGCTTTGGGGCAGTGCTTGCTCGAAGAGGGCGACCTCGTCCAGAGTGCCACGCAGGGGTGTACGTCCGTGTGCGCCGCCGAGGAGCATGACACCGCTGAGTCCGCCGAGGGAGTCTGTGGCGAAAGTGTTTGTGAGGTTGCCGTCGACAAATATGGCGCCGTTGTTCAATGTCCTGTTCACGGTGAGGACGTAGTGGTGCCAGGCACCGTCGTTGAAGGAGCCGGAAGCCTGCTGGGTCATGTTGCCGTTGCGGAAAGTCAGGCGATTGTTCTCGATGGCCACAAGGCATCCGTCCCATCCGGCTGCGCCCATGTAGCCCCGAGGGGTCCAGCCTGCGGAGAAGAGCGGAGCATTGCTCTCCGTTGTCCGGAACCAGAACATCAGCGTGTAGTCCTGAATGTTGGAGCGGGACAGTATGTTTTGGTCGAGGGTGACGGGGGTGCTGCCGTCGAGGTGGAGAGCGTAGCCTTCAGGAGTGTCCCAAGAGAAGCCGTGGAGTGTCAGCGTGGAGCCCGATGCACGGTCGCGGCAGATGCTGCCGCGGCCCTCGTTCATGGGGTAGTAGGCTGCCAGCTTGCGTTCGTAGCCCGTCAGGCGGCGCTGGTGCGTCTCCGCTATCTCTGCCTGCGAGAGGGCTTTGATCCATACGCGTGCTTCGAGCATATTGCCATTGAAACCATGTCCGAAGACCAGTGGTGCCGACTGCGAGGAGAGGTTTGCCAGATCTGCCTCGGGGTTGCCCGACGTTGTGTCGGTCAGTTCCTCGGTGCCGGCGAAGAAGCGCACACGCTGCTGGTCGAGGTCGACGACAGCTACCATGCGGCGGAATTCGGTCAGGGGCTCCATGGGCAGCGAATAGTAATAGTGCTCTCCGGCGTACAGGTACATGCGGCACGCCGTGCCGTCGGGCGTCAGGCCGAAGGAGATGCCGCCAGTGGGGGAGGTGTGGCCGAAGAGTTCCTGTTCGGAGTCGATGGTGGGCGACTGCGGTTTGGCCATGAGGTCGATGGTGAACGATTTGTCGGCCAGCAGGCGTGTCACCGCACTGGAGGCTCCGCACGAGGGGGTGCCGTCGAAATGGAGCGACGTTGAGGAGACAATGCCTGTGTGGGTGGTGACGCCTAAAATCTGGAAGTTATTGTCCTCGTCGAGGTAGTTGCCGGCGATGGGCTCATTGAAGCGCAGCTTGATGTTGTCCGCCACACCGAGGATGCCGTAGGCGGGTTCGGGTTGGCCGAAGACGCGCGGGGGGCGTGTATCCTTGATGCCCGTCAGGACGGGCGAAGCCTTGGTGATGAACCCGCTGCCATGACGGCAGAAACTGACGGCGCGCAGGTCGTAGTGCTGCTCGATGGGGTCGCGTTCGCCATAGAAGTGCACGTTGTCTATGCGACCGCCGGTAATCATGGCCTTGTTGCCACTGGCAGCAGCGTAGCGGGCACTGTCGGCATAGAAGGAACAGAGCGTTACCCACTGGTCAATGCTGTGCGAAGAAAGTTTGTATTGGAGTTCGATGTGGTCGAACCCCCTATAGTTGACGTCGAAGTCCTTGATTGAAACCGGCAGGTAGTACCCAGTCGAGTCCTGGGGCGACAACGTGTTCAGCACCCAATTGTCGTGCGGCAGGTCCAACGATACATCGCAGGCCACCGGCATGAAGTGCACCGAGAACTGGGCACGTCCTTTGTTGGTGCTTATACAGCTGGACGACAATTCGATGACGAGGTCTTCAAAATCGTAGCCTTCACCGGCATAAACCTCCATGGTTTTGGTGATGACTTGGTTGTCCTGAATATTGAATGTGCGTCCGTCGGTCAGCGGCATGCCGTCGATGTAGATGCGGGCACCATGGGGGTTGGACGGCTCGTTGAGTTTCAATTTGAAAGAGATGGGGGCGTCGACGCCGAGGCCGGCGGTGGCTTCCGTTTCGTTGTAAAGACGGAGGGTGAACACGGCGGGACGGTCAGCGGGCACATTGCTGCGTTCGTGCACGTCGATGTCCACTTTCGGGTTCTCCAGTCTCAGGGTTCCTGCCGAGATGGGCATTTTGGGGCGGTAGAATTCTGTGCTGTCGGCCACCTCGCAGGGACACCTGCTGGCTCCGCCGCGCAGGTAGTAGACCAGCGAACCATAGAGATAGTCGTCGCCGTCGTAGTCGTTTCCTTCGCTCACGAAGTCGCGTGTTGCTTCCGAATTTTGGTTGAATGCAAACTCACTGGCACTCTTTTTCAGCCGGTAGATGCTGAGGTCCATATTGCCGTAGAGGTCGGGCGCGAGGGTGTAGCCTATGGTGCGGCTGTGGGAGGTGCTCTCCTCTGGGTCGCGGCCGAAGTTGACGTCAATGATGGGTTTAAGACTGAACTTCGTTGCGCTCCCGGGGGCGTTCAGTGCCACATAAAGCGGATTCGCCGTCCCGTCTTGTACGGAGTTGAACGCCTTGGTGATGAGGTTGCCTATGCTCTTGCCAAAGGCACCCACCAGGCTCGCAAGATTGCTTGTCCCCAGTGTCGCTCCGGGGTAGTCACAATAGATGTGGAAGGCATCGCTGTACGTATAGCTCTCGCTGCGGCTCACGGTGGCTCCGCTGCCGATGGAGTAGGTGGCAATGGAGTCGTGCTGGTGTTGGTGAATGGCGGCGACTTTCTCAGCCTCGTTTTGGAGGAGTATTTTGTACCAGTCGGCGATGGTGTGGTTGAGGCTGGCAACCTGATCGACGAAGTATGCGTCGCTGCCTTCGGGCTTCATGGGAAGGTAGTTGACGGCCCAGTCTTGGTCCTCTGGTGTAACGGGGCTCCAGTAGACCTGAGTGCCGCGGGCGTTGGCGACGGATTGGGCAGTGGCGCTGTCGCAGGTGAGCAGGAGCGCGTCGCGCTGTTGGAGGAGTTGTGGGATGAGGTTGTCGCGGATGTAAGTGTGGGTGTAGGCGAATGTGGCGGCGAGGTAGGGACCGGTTTCAAGTTCGCTGCCGACGACGAGGTAGTAGCGTTTTCCTGCCGTGTCAATGCCCTCGCCAACAGTTTGTAGGCTACCGTTGGCATTATGTCCGCCGAGAGCTGCGTAGGTCAGCGAGTCGAGGGGTTGCACGGCATCCGAGCGGCGGAAATAGACGTTCTGGACGGCGCCGATGTAGACATCCGCGTCTTGCCCCACCATGTAGGGACTGGAACTGGTGCTGATACGCTCATTGGTTCGGAAGGTGTATTTGCCCACATGCTTGTAGTTGTAGCTGCTTTTGATGGGAAGGGTGAAAGTATAGGTGGAGGAAAAGTCCATGTTTTGGCCGGCGAAGACGCCTGCTCCAAGGCCGGTCCAGGCTCCCATGAAGGTCTGGGCCTGGGTGCCGAGGGTGAGCCCGAATTCGAGGCCGAACTTGAAGTTGAAGGTGTAGGTGTAGGAGTAGGAATACTCGGTGCCGCTTTCGATGTAGGCGGAGGATGTGCTTCCCGGCGGGTCGCGGAGGACGTCAAGGAGCTGTATGTTGCCGTGGGTGGAGGAGACGGCATTGGAAGCGGTGGTACGGTGGCCGGTGACATACCCCCGCACGGCCTGCAGCTGGACGTATTCTCCATCGCTTTCTACGGAGAGGTCGATGATGCGCTGGGAGTTGGTGTCGCTGCGAACGAAAGAGAGGTAGTCGATGGGGAGGGTGAAGTCCGCACTGCCGAGGGTGTCGAGTTGCATGACGACGATGTCTGTATTGCGGTGGGAGTTCTCGTGCATGCCGTTGTAGATTTTGAGGGTGCCGCCTTTAATGCGCACCTGGTCGGGGGTGGCGTTGGGGTCGTTGTTGTAGTAGTAGTCCTCGTGGGCGTAGGCGCGGAAGCTGTAGTTGCCGCTTTGGAAGACGGGTGCACCGAAGAGGTAGTGGCAGGAACCGTCGGGGAGGGGGGTGGCAACGGGGACGTGGACGGTTTCGTTGGTGATGGTCTGGCGGGCGATGGAGGTTTCGCCGAAGTAGTCCAGCTCGACGCCGAAGCGGAGCTGGCGGCAGGTAATGGATATGGGGGCACGGTAGGTGAGTTTGTACTGTGCATTGCTGGTGGAATATCTCCCGATGAATCCATCGGGGGTATGGACCCCTTGGAATACGGTGTCTTGTTGTGTGGCGGCATCGCTGAGGTCGAGCACCTGGCTGGTACGGTCGGGAGGAAAGAGGGTGGCGTAGCCGGTGGCGGTGGCCTGGGTGATTTTCCAGCGTACGGGGAAGAGGTCGGCACAGAATTCTCCGGTGAGAGGGTCGGGTTCGATGACGATGCGCTTTTGCTGGTAGTGAACAAGTGTGGTGCCGACGGTGTCTGTACGGAGGAGGGGGTTGGAGGCGGAGGAGTAGACTGCTTGGTGGGGTACGGAGAATTCGAGGGTGTCCTTGGTGAGGTCGCTGGGGATGCGGACGACATGGCTGATGTTGTCGCCTTCGAGTTCGAGCACGAGTCTCAGGTTGTCGCCGAGGTTGTTGCGCGAGAGGCCGAGACCTAGGGGTTGGTTGGCCTGGTCGAGGCCTCCGGCGACACGGCCGGCGACGCGCACCTTGGTGCGGTCCCAAAGGCGGACGCCGTCGAGCGGGGCGGAGAGGGTGAGGAGGTTGGTGTCGGCGATGCGCACGTAGCCGTCGCCGACGAAGGTGTGCCCATCCTTGACAACTTGGAGGGTGAAGGGACTGCCACTGGGGACCTGGATGTCGAAGTTGCCGGATGCATCGGTTCTGACGAGTCCGCCGGAATAGCGCATGAGGGTGCCGTTGAGGCGGAGGTTGGCGTCGCGTACAGGCACAGAGCTGTTTTCGAAGAGGACACGTCCCGTGAGGCGCACGGCGCTGATGTTTTCGAAGTCGATGCCTTGGGTGAGGCATCGTTGGAGCGAGAGGTTGACGGTGGCGGAGGGCGAAGAGGTTCCCTGGTAGTGGAATTCGGCGGTCTGGGAGGTGGGAGTGATGGAGTATTCCATTGAGCCCGCATAGGGGAGGCTGTCGAAGAGGTAGGCTCCGGTGGAGTCGGTGACAACGGTCTGCACGGTGGCGCCGTCGGAGGTTCGTGTCGCGGTGACGGTGATGCCGGGGCATCCCGTTCCACCGGCATAGTGGACACGGCCGGCGATGCGGCCATAGGGCGAACGCGACCCGGTGGTCACGCGGCTGCTGCTGATGGTGTTCCCTTCGCAGGAGTAGACCATGGTGACGCGGTATTGCCACAGGGGGCTGATGAGGGGGTCGGCGTCGCGGTCGATCCAGAAGCTGTTGCGAGTGCGTCCCAGTTCTGTCCAGGCAGCGTTGGTGTCGCTTTCGGGACGTGCTTCGACGATGAAGTCGCCCACACCGCCGTCGGTGACGCCCCATGTGATTCGCACATATTCAGGGCTCTCTTCCCGGGAGGCAGTGAGGGTGGTGAGGTTGGCGGCATTGGTGAAGTAGGGCTCATCGCCAACGGCATGCGTTATTTCCCACGGCCCCAGGGAGCCATTGTAAAGGTAGTGGAGGGGAAGCGTGGCACCAACGGTGTCGAAGAGGAAGGCATAGGAGTAGTGTATGCAGGGACTGGTGACTTCGTCGGTGATGGTCAGGGTGGGGAACTGGTGATAGTAGGTGTCGAAGTCGGGCGCACAGCGGATGCGGTCGAGGGCGGCACGGATGGAGTCGGCAGGGACTTGGATGCGGATGGTGTCGCCGGTTTCGTGCATAATCTTGAGGATGTAGAGCTTGGCGCCATCGTCCCAGTAGCTGGAAGTGGCTCTGGGTGAGGTGTTGTAGTTGGAGTTGAACATCGACAAGGTGATGTGCACCTGGTGGTTGGCGTCGAAGTCGTCGTCGGTGCGGAAGAAGGTTGTGGAGTCGTATTGGAAGTAGGGCAGGGAGGCCGTGGCATCGAAGAACGCGCTGGCGGCGTAGGGATGTCCGTCCCAGCCCCAGGGGGCCGAGGAGGTGCGGCGCAGGCGGTAGTAGACGGTGCTGCCTCCCAAGGGGTTGGTCCAGGCGGCGCGCGAGGAGTCGATGTAGGTGTATGTGGTCTCGCTTACGGCGCTGTCGGGCCACTCAATGGGTAGAAGCTCGATGGTCTGTGCATCGCTGAAGTCGCTACGGTAGGCCCGCTGGATTTCGAACATGTCGTTCTGCACAATATCCTGCTCCCCAGGATGGCGCAGCTTCCAGGAGAGGGTTTTGTAGCGGTTGTCGCAGTAGGTGTGTGTGGTGTCGCCCACGCGGGTGTGGCTGTAGGAGGCCACGGAGAAGTCGTGGATGCGGTGGTAGGCGGGAATATTGACCTTGTTGGACACGGTCCATTGGCGGACTTCGGTGCTGTCGGTCGACGCAGAGCTCCGCACCAGCATGTAAATTCTGAATCCGGGGCGGACGGTGTCCTCGCTCTGAACATAGAGCATGCCGCTCTGCTCGGTGCAGGGAATACGCGTCGTATTCCAAGAGGTGTGATACAAATAGGGCTGCTGGAAGGAGACGTAGGGCACTGCGAGGAGCCCGCAGGCCGTCGCGGTGCCCTCGGCGGAGGAATAGAAGACGGGGTCGACGAGCTGGGGCTGGACATCGGCGGTGCCGATGTTGCTGAAGGTGGCGAGGCTGTAGGTGATGTTGTGGTAGCGGCTGCCGCCCTGGTTCCAGTCATAGCTTTCATAGACAGAGGTTTGAACTCCCACGCTGAAGGTCACCTCGTGCATGTCCTCGGCGGGGTACCAGTCGAACTCGAGCGTGGTCAACCCTGAGTTGTTTGTTAACCACAGTAGGTGGGACCCCTCGCCAAACGAGGGATGGGTGCCGTCGCGGTCGGAGGTTATGACGACAAAGCCCGACATCACGGTGACGGTACCATTGATGAGGGAACCGGCACGGAAGTCCACAATCGTATGTCGCTCCGTTTCGCCGTTCTTCTGGTACCACACGTTGCCGGTGCCCGTGGCATAGTCGGCACCGCCACGGTCTTCCTGGAATATGGGAACCTTGAAGTGGATTTTGTCTCTGCCCCTCAAGGCGGCATCGTAGTAGTTGGCATCGGTCAGGTGGTTGTTGAATGCACCGGCCGTATATGGCAGCATCGCCATGAACAGCAGCAGTACGGATGCAATTCGTAAAGGAAGTTTCGTTCTGTAGTCCTTCCGGCAGCCCGCCCAAGCGCGCAGGCTGCCCGAAAACGCTTTTGCCAAAAGTGGTTGGTTTCCCATAAATGATTGAATTCTTTAGGACAAAGTATCCTGTTTTCCTGTTTTATTTTTTGTCTTTCATTATTGTAAATTGCATGCAAAAATAGCAAAAAAAAACGACATATTTTTACCTGAAAAAACGAAATTTTTAATTCGTTGATACACAGTAGCCTTAACCTATCATCTTCTTCCCATCTTCTTCCCACCTTTTTACCCTCTTCATACCTTCCTTTTCGGGAGAAGAATTTGGTAGGTCCGGGGAGGGAACGGAGGGGGATGACAGGACTGCCATTTTGTCAGTCTGTGCAATTTTTTTCTGTTGTTTGCTTTTTTTATTGTACTTTTGCAAAAAAATTGGAGTGGGGGAGAGTGCTGTGTTAAGTGTTTGGTTTTCAGTGTTTAGTGTTTAGTTTTCAGTGTTTGGTTTTCAGTGGGGAGTTTGAATAATGAATTTTTCAATAATTAAAATTAATAAACAGATGATGAAACGTTTTTACATTTTTTTGCTGGCTGCTGCCATGCTGGTGCCTGCTTTTGCAACGGCACAGACTACCAGTACAGAACTGACCAACCTTGTGGTCTTTGTGCGTTTTGCCGACGACGAGGAGATCGACCACCCCTTCGACTCCATCGACGCGATGTTCAACTCGCGTCAGGAGGGCTACTACAGCGTGTACAACTACTACGATGCCATGACCTACGGCCGCATCCACTACAACACCGTCTACACCTCCAATGTGCAGAACGGCGTCATCGTCTCCTATCGCGACACACTGCCGAGGGGTGCTTACCAGCCGTGGAGCGAGACGAACCCCATCGGATACCAGTTTGAGATCCCCTTTATGGGCGTCTGCATGTTCGAGGCGCAGCTTCTGGCCCGCATATTGGACTATGTGGATTCCCTGCACCTGGTGCCTGACAGCGTGGTGCTGGACGGCAACGGCGACGGGTTTATCGACAATGTGAGCTTCGTTGTCAAGGGGGGTGTCGGCGAGTGGGCGTCGCTGCTGTGGCCCCACATGGAGTATTTCCCGCACGACTCCATCGACCATCCCGTCACCGTCAACGGCGTGCGCCCCAACACGTTCAACTTTGAGTTCGAGGGTGCCGGCGAGGACTATTTCAGCACGGGAGTCTTCTGCCACGAGATGGGGCACTCGCTGGGACTGCCTGACTTGTACCATTATGTGAACTACCGCGATGTGTTGCCTGGTGGCTATTGGGACATCATGAGCACCAATGCTCTCGGCCCCAACCACACCGCCGCCATCTACAAGCACAAGATCCTCCAAGTCTGCGACGCGCCCATCGAGATTACCGCCGACGGCGACTATACGCTGCTCAGCGTGGGCAGCAGTCCTTCGCGCAACTGCTACTACATTCGCTCGTCGGAGGACACCAACCAGTGGTTCACCTTCGAGTACCGCAACAACGAAGACCCCTTCGAGCAGGGGCTTATGGGCAGCGGACTGCTGGCGGCACGCTGGGTGGACAGCATACCGCTGGACTACAGCGGGAGCTTCGCCAATGCTTTCTTCGACGGCGGCGACCGTGTGCACCAGTACTGGATTTTCCGTCCGGGCAGCGAGAACGACACCGTGCAAGGCTCTGTGTTCTTTGCCAACTTTGGCCAGTCGGGGAATGGCACCTCCTTCGGCCCGACGACCAACCCCCATCCCTACCGCACCGACGGCACACCGGAGACCAGCTTCGAGATTACCAATATCTACGACCATGGCGACTCGCTGACCTTCCATGTCCACTTCCTTTCGCCCAACGGCATCGGCAACGAGCCGATGGTCGACAATGTCAAGGTCTACGCCCAGGATGGCAACATCATGGTTCTCGGCGCCGACGGCGAGCAGGTGCAGGTCTTCGACGTCATGGGCCGTCGCGTGGCCCCGCGTGGCCTGCGCTCGGGCGTCTACGTCGTCAAAGTCGGCGACCGCGCGGCCCGCAAGGTTGTGGTTGCAAGATAGGCCAGTCACCCCCTGACTGCCATTTTGTCAGCATCCGTGTCAGTCTCGGCAGACTGGCACGGATGTTGTTATTATGAGGGTGTGAATGTTCAATCAGAACGAAAAGAACAAAAAGAATTTCTGATGGTTCTGAAAGTTCTGATTGAGATTAAAAAAAGCAAACAAAAAAAGAAAGGAAAACAATATGAGCAAAATCATCGGAATCGACCTCGGCACAACCAACAGCTGTGTGAGCGTCATGGAAGGTAACGAA
>OCVV012851469.1_pt1 | contig 47825 bp, 48 predicted proteins | sample 1539721 | NCBI WGS metagenome assembly OCVV01 (sample SAMN02144230, study PRJEB22623) | gut metagenome | biome: sheep rumen | host: Ovis aries | place: New Zealand | reverse complement strand
TCCCCGTCTTTGTTCGCAGTGCGCCAAATTTGCGTAGCAAATTTGTGTGCAAAATTGCCGAAGGCTTTATTTTATAGGGAAGTGCGAAGCGCTTTCCTATAAAATAAAAAAGCTATAACTTTTCTACCAGTTATAGCTTATCTTTCTATTACATCATATTCGCATGTCCTAATAAGTCTATTTATTATAGCGTATCCTAAACCAGTTTTTGGAACGCCTTCAATTATTATCTGCTTAGCATTTAATAAATCCGCTCTTCGTAATGCAGAATAAATATTTTTGGCATATGTATCCAAATCTCCTTTTTTGGCTATATTAAAAAAGTATCCATCTGGAACAGCATATTTTTCTTGATGCTCATCAAATCCTATAATTGCTACATTTCCACCAAATTCTTTAATATACTTTTGAACATAAAAAATTTGGTCTAAATCATTTTTACAATTAATAAGTTTACATTTTGTATCTGGTAAATAATGGCTATATTTCATTCCAGGGCTTTCTACTTTGTTTGTAGGCTCATACTTACTAAATACTTTTGCATCTATTTTGACACGTCCAACGACTTTTTCTATTTCCTCCGGAGTAACTTTTCCAGGTCTAAGTATTATTGGTATATCTCCAACCACTTTAACAACTGTAGATTCTATCCCAATTGCAGTCTCTCCGCCATCAACTATAGCCGAAACTTTTCCTTCTAGTTCTTTTCTAATGTCTTGAATATTAGTTCCACTAGGCTTTCCTGATATATTAGCACTAGGAGCTACAATAGGTACACCAGAAAACTGTATTATAGCCTTTGCTATAATATTATCTGGAATTCTAACTGCAACTGTATTTAGTCCTCCTGTAACTATATCTGGTACAATCGGTTTTCTTTTAAGTATAAGCGTAAATGGACCTGGCATAAATTTATCAACTAATTTCTGTTCCACTTCTGTAAGTTCTTCTGCAACCTCGGAAATTTTGCTTTTATTGGCCAAATGAACTATTAATGGATTGTCAGAAGGTCTGCCTTTTGCTAAAAAAACCTTTCCTACTGCATTTGTATCATATGCATTTGCGCCAATACCGTATACAGTTTCTGTAGGAAATATAACGATTTCGCCATTTCTTATTAAATTACATATTACTTTAAGTTCTTCAGTATCTGTTTTTTCTTTCCAATTATAATACATAAATCATTCCCCAAAAACAAATATCACGCATAACATTATACTACAGAAATATTGTAAAATCAATTGTTATACGAAAAATGTCTCTTTACTATCAAACAAAAAAGAGCCTAAAGACAACTTTAGACTTCTTTATATGCGCGCATCATATCTATAAATATAGCTTAAACTAAGCAATACCATATTTTTTCTTGAATCTATCTGCTCTACCACCAGTAGTGTTTTGTTTTAAACTTCCTGTCCAGTATGGATGGCACTTAGAACAAACATCGACTTTCATTTCTGGCTTTGTAGAATTTGTTTCTATAACATTACCACATGCACATATAATCTTTGATGCTCCATAATTTGGTTGTATTTCTTTATTCATGTTATTCACCTCTTTCTCCCTATTTTAAAACAATCTATAATATATTAACACAATATTACACGTAAATCAAGTATTTTTTATTTTGATTTAAAGATATCTAAAAAATCTCTCCATGTATACTCATATTCTGAGTTGTTTCCAGCGTTTCTTTGAGGATCATTTTCATCATATACTGGAATATCTTCATAAACTTCTGTAGCCTCTGCTGGTTGTACATCAATATCAACATTTTTAATCTTGTCTCTAGCATTTGAAATAGCATTCTTCACATTAATATTGCTTTGACGATTTCCTTCATCACCATCGTTACTTTCACTTGATTCGTAATCTTGGTTTTCTTCATTCTCGCTATTTTCGTCACTTTCACTGCCTTCATTTCTATTATTATATGATTCATTTTTTTCTTCATCCCTGTATAGCCTATAATTGCCATCTTCATCATAGTATCCTTCGTTTTTGTGCTCTACATATTCTGGATTTTCATCTGAGTTTGAAGAATCATTGCCTGAATTATTATTATTTGAAATACCTGAATAAGTTTCCTGAGGTGACTTATCTTTAGATAAATCAAATATGGTTTCACCATTATTAACGCTCTGCAAATTTTCTTTAAGAGAATGCCTATTAACAAGTTTATATGTGATATTGAATAAACATGCGACTAGACAAACTGCAAGCAAAACTTTCTTCCATAACTTTGCAAGCATATAATTCCTCCTCTCACAAAATCTTACACAATAATTATACTATATATACAAAAAAAGTCAACAATTATGGTATTCCTGTAAAACAAAAAAAGTCGACAAAATCGACCCCTTTTTATTCTTTGTATAATTAAACAGCTCTTTTTATTTTACCAGAACGTAAACACTTTGAACATACTGTAACTCTTTGTGTTTTTCCATCAATAACAGCCTTAACTGTTCTAAGGTTTGGTTTAACTGGTTTAGAAGTTCTCTTGCTAATATGAGAACGAGTAATACTTAATTGATTTCCAAAAGTTGTTTCCTTACCACAACATACACATTTTGCCATCTTAAAACACCTCCATTAATCAAAATAAACTGACTATTTAATAGTCTACCACAAACTTTATAAAAAAACAAGTATTTTTTTAACTTTCGTCATTATTATCTTCATTATCTTCATCATCTTCATTATAGTCATCTTCTTCAAAATTATAACCTTCAAATTGATCTTCATTTTCGTCATATAAGTCCTTTTTACTGCAATTTGAACAGTCACCACTTGTACATGAATCACAATAATTGTATTCATCATCTTCAAAAGTTGCACCACATACATACGCTATATCATCAAGTAAATCCAATACTTCCTCATCATTTAGTTCATCATCATTTACTAGAATACTTTCAATTTCAAACTCTTCATCATTGTCCAGTATTTTAAATCTAATAACTATATCACATGGTTCATCATCACATGTTGCCTCTCCAGTAAAATCAACAAATGTACCTTTTTCTTTAACAACATTATAATTAATGTTATCAAAAAAGTTTTCAAACAATTCCCCTATTGGCATTCCCGGAATAGAATTAAATTCGCCATTGCATATTAACCCTACGTAGTATTCATCTGAATGTTTTTCTTCCATAATTTATTTTTTCTTCTCCTCACTTTTTATGATTTTTTTAAAATTTATTTGTAATTGTGGGAAAGCGTCTATCAATCTTTTATTCAAAATTGATTTAATTTTAAACTTTTCGATTGCTAAATTGATTCTATCGGTAACATCTTTTCTTCCTTGCATCAATCTATCAGTAACATCTTTCTTCCCTTGAATTATTCTATTTGTAAGATTTTCTTTACCTTGCTTTATTCTATCGGCAAAATCTTCTCTTTGCTTATTTGCTCTATCAGCCAATTCATGTATAAACTTATTACCACTTGCTGTAAATTTCTTTCCAGTGTAGCTAACTTTTCTTTGAAACTTAATACCCATATATCTGATATCTCTTGAAAATTCTCTCGTCTTTGAACCAGCCGTCATAATAATATCTTCTGCTTTATCCATAACCATCTCTGATATTTCTTCAGTATTATCTTTAGCTTCTTTTGTAACTTCATTTTTGAATTTTGAGATAATTCTTAATGAGAAAATAGCATCTATAACAAAAATTAAAAATAATCCCCACGTAACAATATGTCTAATATTCTCTGGTATATTAATAAAACAACCTTCTAATAATGGATTAGTTCCATATATAATACCTGCAGCAGCTACACAAAATAGTATAAGATTTTCTAAGCAAACTCTTCCATTAATATTGAATTTTCTTGCAGAATAATCCCACCATCTTGCATTAAAAAGCTTTTCCATGAAGTAACTTGTAGCATATTCAAGTAGTCCACATATTAACATTGTAAATACAAAAAATACAACTAAATCAGATTTATATTGTCTTAGTAAAACTGATATTAAAACAACTCCTGTACCATATACTGGACAATATGGTCCAATTAGGAATCCTCTATTCACAAATTTTTTTACTACAAAAATTCCTCCAATAGACTCAACTACCCATCCTGCAAATGAATAAACAAAAAATAAAAGTATTAATATTTCAAAATTTCCGCAAACTCGAAAAATAATTCACCTACTATTGCCTCCACTTACTTACTCATCTGTGTTCTCAACATCTTCTTCATCTTCTTCTGTAACTATTTCCTTTTTTGTTGCCTTAATCTTGATAATTCTATTATCTTCAACTTTTTCAACTTTATAAATCATGTTTTCAGTTTCAGCTGTAGCATGTTCCTTTTCTTCTGGCAACCTTCCAAGAATATCTATAACATATCCAGAAATTGAATCATAATCTCCTTCTGGTATGGTAATATCAAATAATTTTTCAACTTCGTAAATTGGTATACTACCATTAAGCATATATGTATTGTCATCTTTTTTCTCGTATTCTTTTTTTACTAGGTCATACTCATCATAGATTTCACCAACGATTTCTTCAAGAATATCTTCCATTGTTACAAGACCAGCCGTACCGCCATATTCATCTACAACTATGGCAATTTGCTTTCTCTTTTTTCTAAGTTCTTCAAACAAGTCATTTACTGACATCGTATCAGGAACAAAATATGCATCCTTAATAAGATTTTTAATCTTAACATTTTTATTTTTCTGTGATAGTAAAATATCCTTAATGTAAACTATACCTTTAATTTCATCTATAGTATTCTCATATACTGGAATTCTACTATATCTAAAGTCTTTATCCGATGTAATTTCATCAATTACCTGTGAAATTGTCATATTCATATCAAGTGCATAAACATCAACTCTTGGAACCATTATCTCTGATGCAACTTTATCATCAAATTCAAATACATTATTGATCATTTCTCTCTCTTCACGATCAATTGTACCATTTTCATTTCCAACATCAACCATCATCCTAATTTCTTCTTCTGTAACTGTTTCTTCATCAGATTCAGATACTCCAAAAATTTTAGATACTAAATTGGTTGAAAAAGTAAGCAATTTAACAAATGGCGCTGTAAAAATAGCAACTCCTTTTATAAGTCCAACAGTTGCAAACGAGATTTTTTCAGAATACTTCATAGCAATCCTTTTTGGAACAAGTTCACCAAATATTAATGTAAAATATGAAAGAATTACTGTGATTAATACTATAGAAATACTATTCCAAGCATTAAAACTAATACTTGGTAACCAATTATATAACACGCTTGCTAGATTCTTTGCAAATGCTTCTGAAGCAAAAGCTGATGATAAGAAACCCGCAAATGTTATACCAATTTGAATAGTTGCTAAAAATTTACTTGGATTTTCAAGCATTCCTTTTATTTTAATTGCTTTTTTATTCCCTTCTTTTACTTGATGCTCAATTTTAGCATCATTTAGGGAGATGAATGCAATTTCTGCCGCGGCAAAAAATGCATTCAAGAAAATCAAACATACTAGTAATATAATTTGTGACATTTTTTCAGTGTGATTCGATGAATCACATTCTCCTTTCTAATTTCTATGGTTCTGGTGTTCCACTTGGAGGATTTGTTGTACCTTGATCTCCAGTACCTTCAGTTCCTCCTTGATCAGTTGTGCTTCCTGTTCCTCCTTGATCAGTTGTGCTTCCTGTTCCTCCTTGATCAGTTGTGCTTCCTGTTCCTCCCTGATCAGTTTTGCTTCCTGTTCCTCCTTGATCAGTTGTGCTTCCTGTTCCTCCTTGATTAGTTGTATTGCTAGTTCCTCCTTGATCAGTTGTGCTTCCTGTTCCTCCTTGATCAGTTGTGCCACCAGTTCCTCCTTGGTTAGTTGTGTTGCTAGTTCCTCCTTGATTAGTTGTGCTACCAGTTTCACTCTGGTCTCCTGAACCTCCTGTACTTCCTTGTCCTGATGAAGTACTACTTGGATCAACTGCACCACATACTGAGCATTTTCCATTTGAATAACTATGACCAGTTGCAGGCAATGTATCTGTCTTTGTTGCACCACAACTTGTACACGTGTACAACATTTCGCCTTTTGATGAACATGTAGGTGCTTTAGTTATTACTCCAGAATTCCATTCATGTTTTCCTGCACCTGAAACATCTTCTACCTTCTCTGTATCACATAGGATACATCTATATTTAACATATCCTGGGCTTGAGCATGTTGCCTCTCTAGAATCTACTATAGCAAAGTCATGTTTACATGTTTCTGGATTTACTTTTTCATCAGGTACATTTTTAATAACTGAAGGTGGAATATAGATATCTTCTACGACTTCATCAGATACCCAATCCTGATCTGGCTTAACACCTATCAAAGCTTCACCATATTTATAATGTGTACGTAATGTCTCATCATCTAATTCAAGATAAATCATAAGCTCATCAACTAATTTCTTAGTTTTTGATTTACTATGATTATAGAACCATAAGGAATTAATGATTGCAGATTGTCCTGGCAACTGTTCTGATCTTAAATTTGAAGTACTAAATTGCAATCCATATGGTACATAATCAAGAACTTTACTACCAGGCATATTTGTTTGAATATTTGTATATGCATACGCAACTAAGTCTTTTACTTTTCCTACATTTTTAATGCTAATTGTTTGATCAATAACTGCTTTTATGAAATTTCTTTGTGTTTTCATTCTGCCATAGTCATTGTCACCATAACTTGAAGGATAACTTGTACCATTATTGTTGTGTCTAAATCTAAGAAGTTGTTCAATTTGATCTGGCTCAAGTGTTTGATATCCTTTTTTTAGATGGATATGTAAATCCTGAGTAGGATCATCATAATTCATATCTATTGGAACATCAAAGTCTATACTTCCAATTGTTTCGAATATATCTGCTATTTTTAAATTTCTAACAATTACGTAATAATCAACTTTAACACCCGTGATTAATTCAACTGTTTCTACAGTCTTTTCGGCACTAGTTTGAAATTTTGAATTAATCTTATCATATCCATTTGCAGATTCTGGATATTTACCTACATATGTATCTCTCGGAATGGATAGCATGTACGCCTTTTGGGTTGATGGATTATATCCACAAAGAATAATTGTATCTGTAAGAGGAGTTCTTATATCTTCACTAACACCAAGTAATAAGATGAATATTGGATCTTGCTCACCAACAATATCAGAAGCCATACTTAAAACAGCTGTTTTAACATCGCCACCTGCTTTGTAAACATATGAACCAATAATAATTCCTAGAACAACAATTATTGCGACAATCACACCAAGAATTGCCACTTTCACTTTTTTAGGAAGCTTCTTTTTGTCTTTAGCTTTTTTCCTTTTTTTAGGTTTTGGACCTTTAACAGGATTTTCTCCTGCTAATGAATCTGGTGCAAAATTTCTATCTACATCAACGCTTTGTATTAATTCAGTTTTCCCACCGTCAAATGCTGCTGTTTCAATATTTGGAGTATTGATTTCTTCTTTGCTTATATTTCTCTCCAAATTTTCATTCACAGTTCCAACCACAGCAGTACTCATAGCATCGAAATCTTTATTATCTATGACTTCACTCGTATGTACGACAGTAGTCTCGGATGCAGCAGTATTATTGAGACTTGAAACTGTTGGTATTTCATCAAATTTAAGTACATTCTCATTGTTCCCAGTAAGAATATCTTGTACTTCGCTCATCTGAGATTCTATTTCTTTTTTTAACTCATTTAGCTTTTCTGAATTCTCAACTACTACATCTTTATTTTGGTTTTCTCCATCAGGTACATTTTTATTCTCTTCTTTATTATCATTCATATCTTTATTATCCAAAATATTATCTCCTCTTTTTTTATTTTGACAAGACATCATCTAATTCATTCTTGATATTTTCCTTGTCCAAATTTTGTCCTATGAATACAAGTTTTATAATTCTATCTCCTACATCTGGATCCCAATTTTTAGCAAGTTCAGGATTAGCATTAATCATTTCTTGTTTTTCTTTTTCTGGTGCAGAAGCAATCCACAACCCTGCTTCTCCCATTTGGAATTGATTTCCAGCTTGTTCGAAAACATAACTCATGTCATCTTCGTCAGTAAACCAAACAATACCTTTACATCTAATTATATTTTTTCTCCAATGCATATTAACATATTGTTCAAATTTGTTTCTATCAAATCCTTTTCTACGTGTATACACATAAGTGCCAATTCCATATTCTTCTGCCTCGCCCTCATCATGATGATGGTGATGTCCGTGGTGTTCATGCTCATGGTCTTCATCATGATCGTCGTCATCTTCTTCATTGTCCTCTGCCTCAAGTTCTTTAACCCACGCAGGTGATGATGCAGCTTTTTCAAAATCAAAATTATTTGTGTCAATAATCTCTTTTACATCAACTTTTGCATAATTTGTTTCAATAATTTTAGCAACTGGTTGAAGTGCTCTAATAACTGCTTTAACTTTCTTTAATTCTTCTTCAGAAACTTCATCTACCTTGTTTATAATAATAGTATTACAAAACTCTATTTGTTGAATTAAAAGATTTTCAATATCTTCTTCATCAATGTTGTCTTTTACAAGATTTTCTCCTGCTCCGAATTCATATACTAATCTAGCAGCATCAACAACAGTAACAATGTTATCTAATCTACAAATCTTAGGTAATCCATATTGTTCTGTCTGCTCTGATAATACTGTGATAGTTTGTGCTATAGGCATTGGTTCACAAATACCACTTGCTTCTATCAAAATATAATCAAACTTACCTGTTTTAATTAGATCAACAATTTGTTGCATCAAATCTGTCTTTAATGTACAACAAATACAACCATTACTAAGTGGAACTAGATTGTTATCTTCTTCAGTAACAATACCGCCTTTTTGTATAAGTTCAGCATCTATATTCACCTCACCGATATCATTAACAATAACAGCAACCTTATATCCCTCTTGATTTGTAAGTACATGATTAATAAGAGTAGTCTTGCCTGCTCCTAAATAACCTGTAAGTACAGTAATTGGAACTATTTTATTCATATCATTTCCTCCCATTAAACCTATCATCCCATTTTTAAATAACAAAACAATTATACACTTTTTTGTTTATTGTTTCAATATTTTTCGAAATTTCTTTCTAAGTCCCAAAATAGTAAAAAAAAAAAGAGGGGGTTACCTCTTTTTTTTTTACTATTTGCCTTTATCTTTGGCTAAATATAAGTATCTAGCAAAAGCTCTATACTAAGTATCTAGCAAAAAGGCCTCTTATTTCTAACCCCCTCCAAAACCGGACAAATGTGGCCATCATTAGCCGGTTTTAAATTTTTAGCAGCCCGCGATTCGAATTACCCGATGTGTGCGGCGCTGATGCCCTCCCTGGGGCGTACACTTTTTTTACAAAACGGGGGGCCACCCCATTCTGCTACAGGAAACCTGTGGTAAATTTTTTCATGTCGATCTCCGATCCGGATTTTTATTTATTTTGTGATCGGTAACATGAAAGACTACAGGAAACCAGAAAAAAATTCCCGCATTTGCTTCTCCTTTCATGATCTGGATTCACGCCCTGGCCCTAGGAATGGGAATGTTGGCGTTCCAGGAGATGCGGTTTAAAAATTACTTCGCAAATTAACCCATCTTTCAGGGAAAAATTTACGCTGGGCGGATCCCGCCCTCTTAACCTAAAAATGTACATAACTACCTCGCTTGAGACTAGTTACCCCATAAGGGGAGGTTACGTATCACAAACACTGTGACACAGGACTTCAAAAAATATCGTCCATACAGTTATTATAGCAAGTTTTTATGTAAATGTCAAGTCTGCTTTTTATATAGAAGGAGAGAGCAAACAAAATTCTTGTTTGCTCTCTTTTAATACTTGTTTGTACTCTAGTTTCAACTTCTATTCTTGCTACTACCTTTTCTTTTAGAAGCTCCTATTTTTCATGAGCCTTCATTTTCATGTATGCTTCATATGCAGCTTCTCTAGTGGGTCCGCACTCCTTGCAAATAGCATATTCGATGCTAATGTACATTCCTCCGGTTTGGTGTTTCCATCCCCATTGCCACTGGTATTCTCTTCCACAGCAGCTACACTTTTCAGGAAAAATCGCAAACCTTCTGTAGAAAGATCTCAACCAGGCTCTTCTTTCCCGTTCTGCTTCTCTCTTTGCTGTTTCTTCAGGTGTATAAATCATTTTGCCCTTCCTTTCAATTTGTAATTAATAGAAGTACTATTTCAATGTTTACTTAAACAATAAACAACATAATAAATATTATGTTAATTATATCATGCTATGTTTAGACTTTCAACTTTTATTTTCTAATTTCTCTGTCACACAAGTCCTTTATATTTCCCATTTGCATTTTGGTGTTATCCATTTTAAATTTGAATCTACCATATAACTTATTTAAGTAATCATTTTCAATAATTATATCTTTTGATGCTTTAAAATTAAAATCAAAAATGAATCCAAGAAATCTTACTATTGGATCAAGTGCTGATTCATTTTCTTTTGACTTTACAGGTTTACATTTCATTATTTGTAAATAATAATCTTTTGAGACATACGAATTATTAATCGCTTCAACGTCTGACTCATTAGGCCAAAAGATTTCATTTGCTTCATAAAAAATATCTATCTTATCGGCATCTCTAACTATTTTTAAAAATAGTAGTGATTTCTCATCCGCTACTTCATCATCAATTACAAATATTCCATGTTTTCTTACTGCATATAAAATAATATCATCATATGAATCATCTTCTATGTACCATCTTATATAGTCATTATCTTTTAAAATCTCTGCTCCTTTTTCTCCATGGCTAAAACTTTTGAAGTCATTATATGATCCATATTGAGCCCACTGGTCAAATCTTCCTATATCATGAAGTAAACCGATTAGCTTGGCAAGCTCAATCTCCTCTTCTGAAAGACCCAGTCTAGTGGCTATTTCTCCACAAATCTCCATCACTCTATATGAGTGTTTATACTTGCTTTCTATTCTATATTGACTCATATCGTAATTATTAACATATCTATCAAATTCTTTTTTAGCTTTTTCTATATCTATCATTTTTCCCTCCTCTTAGGTGATACTTTTTTTAACTAAACTGTGATTGTCCTTCATAAAAAATATCGACTCAATATATCCAGGACAGTAATCTATAAATTTGCCTTCTTCTATAAGTTGTTTAATTTCACTTAAGCTTGCCCATGTAACACTCTGTACCTCTGTCGGATCAAGCTTTAAATTATCTATATTCAGTTTGTAATCTTTTAGAATGTATATATCATCAAAACCTTTATCATAGTGAACTGTTAAACATGGTCTATCCTTTGAAAAATCATGTGAATACCCTAACTCCTCATATAATTCTCTCTGCATTGTTTCATAACTATCTTCTCCCCTTATAGAATGACCTCCTGCAGATAAATCCCATAAATTAGAAAATTTCTTCTTTGTAAGTGAACGCTTTTGAATAAGCATTTCACCTTGCTCATTAAAAATAGCAACATGTGTTATAAGTTCATAATCTCCTTCTTCTAGTTCATTATTGTCGCCTCTAGTAAAATACTTATTTTTTAGATTTCTATCTTTATCATAAATATCCCAAATTTCCATAGGCATACTCTCCTGATAATTCTAATCTTTTCGTGCTAATTATATCATAAATAAACATTATTGCACACTTCAACTTGAACTTTTTTTCAAATTATTTTAAAATCTTTTCGAAAGGGATCATTATGGAAATAAAATTTAAAAATTATAATGAAAGTGGTTATAATACAATTCGTGATGTATTGAAAAAAGAATTTAATATTTCAAACTCTCTCATCACAAAGCTTAAGAAACATGAAGCTATTCTTTTGAATGGAACATTTTCATATATTGATAAAAAAATATTTGAAGGTGATGTTGTTTCTGTGAATTTTGACTATGATGAAAAAAATGACATCGTACCAACAAAGCAAGAGCTTCATATTCTTTTTGAAGATGAATGGTTACTTGTACTTTCAAAGCCACCAGGTATTTCAGTACATCCATCGATTAGACACTATGAAAACTCTTTATCTAATGGCGTATCATACTACTACAATGAAATTAATCTTCATAAAAAAATACATATCGTCAATAGACTTGATTTGGGAACATCTGGTATAGTTATATTTGCTAAGACAGAGTACATTCAAGAAGCTTTAAAAAAACAAAGAGATAATAAAATTTTTAAAAAAGAATACTTGGCTGTCCTTGAAGGATATATAGACAACAAAACTGGCACAATTGATGCTCCTATTTCACGAAAAGAAAATTCAATTATTGAAAGAAAAATAGATTTTGAAAATGGACGTAAATCTATTTCTCATTATGAACTAATACGAAATTTTATACATAAAGAAACCAACACCAAACTATCACTTGTAAAATATACTCTCGAGACACGGCAGAAGTCATCAACTAAGATTACATTCTTTATATATAGGCCACCCTATACTTGGCGACACTTTATATTCTCACTCATCAACCATTATTTCTCGCCAAGCACTGCACGCCTACAGAGTATCATTTATACATCCAATAACTAAGCAATCAGTCATAATTACTGACCCTAATTTATATGATATAGAAGAAATAGTAAAGCCCTAGCTAAGCTAGGACTTTATTTTATGCAGTTTCTCCTTTTAAGCCTCTTGTTTTAATTGGATTAGAAGTTTCTCTTTTCTTATTCTCGTCTATAACCAATTCAGGCTTTTCCTTTTTCTCAACTGTTCCTTGAGTAATTATACATTTTGCAATTTTTTCATTAGAAGGAATGTCATACATGATGTCTCTCATAATATCCTCTATTATTGAACGCAATCCCCTTGCTCCTGTATTTCTATCTAATGCTTTATCTACTATTGCATTTAAAGCTCCATCTTCAAACTCCAATTCAACACCGTCTAATTCTAATAACTTTTTATATTGTTTTACCAAAGCATTTTTGGGTTTAGTAACAATATCAATAAGTGCCTCTCTTGTAAGACCTTCAAGAGTAGCTAGAATTGGAAGTCTTCCTACAAATTCTGGAATAAGTCCAAACTTAATTAAATCTTGTGGAAGAATCTGCTTAAAAATTTCGCTCTTATTTATGTCTTTTTTACTTTCTATCTCAGCATTAAATCCCATAGACTTTTTGCCAATTCTATCTTTTATAATATTCTCTAAGCCTTCAAATGCACCACCGCATATAAATAAAATATTAGATGTATCAACTTGAATAAACTCTTGATGTGGATGTTTTCTACCACCTTGAGGAGGAACCGATGCAACAGTACCTTCAACAATTTTTAGTAATGCCTGTTGTACACCCTCACCACTGACATCTCTTGTGATAGATGGATTTTCTGATTTTCTTGTTATTTTATCAATCTCATCTATATATATAATTCCTCTTTGGGCTTTTTCAACATCAAAATCAGCTGCTTGTAATAACTTAAGTAAAATATTTTCTACATCTTCTCCAACATATCCCGCTTCTGTAAGTGTAGTAGCATCTGCGATTGCAAATGGTACATCAAGTATTTTTGCCAATGTTTGAGCAAGAAGAGTTTTTCCACAACCTGTTGGACCTAGAAGAAGAATATTACTCTTTTGAATTTCAACATCATCTATTTTAGAATTGTTGTTAATCCTTTTATAATGATTATATACCGCAACAGATAATGTCTTTTTGGCTTCTTCTTGTCCAATAACATAATCATCTAATATTTTTTTAATATCATGAGGTGTGGGCATTTCAACATATTTGTCAGCCACATCTTCATCGTAGAATTCTTGTTCAATAATATCTTGGCAAAGAAGTACACATTCGTCACAAATGTATACTTTCTCTGGCCCAGCTATCATTTTTTTAACTAATTCTTGTGGTTTACCACAAAACGAACATCTTACAGTCGTTTCTTGATTTTTTGCCATATATTTATTTCCTTATCATTAATTTCTCTTATCTAATATTCCGTCAATTAATCCATATTCAAGCGCTTCTTGAGCAGACATATAATTGTCTCTTTCTGTATCTTGCATTATCTTTTCTAAACTTTGTCCAGTTCTATCAGCTAAAAGCTTATTTAATTTTTCTCTTGTTTTAACCATATGGTCTGCATGAATTTTAATTTCTGTAGTTTGTCCCGAAAGTCCTCCACCAGCTATAAGTGGTTGATGAATAAGTATTTCAGAATTTGGTGTAGCATATCTTTTTCCTTTTGCACCTGATGCTAAAAGTACAGCTCCCATGCTTGCAGCCATTCCAACACATATTGTAGATACAGGGCATTTAATATAATTAATTGTATCCACTATTGCCATTCCGTCTGTGATTGATCCTCCTGGGCTATTTATATAAAAATTAATCTCCTTATCTGGGTCTTCAGATTCAAGAAATAAAAGTTGTGCTACAACTAAGCTTGCTGATGTAGAGTTTACATCTTCTGCAAGAAATATAATTCTATCTTTTAATAATCTAGAGAAAATATCATATGATCTTTCTCCTCTGCTTGTTTGTTCTATAACATAAGGTACTAAACTATTATCTATCATTTTAATCCTCCTCAATTTTTCTTTCTACAATATATAATATATAAAAATATTTTTCAAGTTATTATTTACTTATTTCTATTGCCGATATAATCCGCAATTTGCATTAGAAACTCTGCCTTTGCTCCAAATGATTCGATGTCATTTTTAGCAGAAGTAATAGTTTCATTAAGTTTTTCTTTTGCTCCCTCTAAACCATATTTTGAAACATATGTTGCTTTACCCATTTCTTTATCATTTCCTACAGGCTTTCCTAACACTTTTTCATCGCCTTCTTCTGATAAAATATCGTCTTTTATTTGAAATGCTAAGCCTATTTTATCTGCATAAGAAGTAAGTTTTTCTAATTCTTCATCTGATGCCATTCCAAGAATTGCTCCTGTTCTTACAGCAACCTTAAGAAATGCTCCTGTTTTATTTGTATGAATATACTCTAACATTTCACTAGAAATATCTTTATTTTCAAATTCAGTGTCAACATACTCGCCTATAATCATTCTTTGAATGGCAGCAATTAATTCATTAAAAACTACTCTTTTTACGTAATTCATATAGTCATCTGTTTCAGCTAATAAATCTTCCGTTAATAATAAATATGCATAATTCAATAGACCATCTCCTGCAAGTATAGCTGTTGCCTCATTAAATTGCTTATGATTTGTTGGTTTTCCATGTCTAAAATCATCATTATCTATACCTGGTAAATCATCATGAATAAGTGAGAAATTATGAATCATTTCTATAGCAGTCGCATATATCAAACATTTTGATAAATCATCTTTAAAAATACTATATGTGGCAAGAGTTAATACTGGTCTTAGTCTTTTTCCTCCAGCTAGCAAGCTATATCTCATTGATTCATATAGAGTTTTTTCAGGTGCATCATCCAAAAAATACTTTTCAAGTTCATTATTAATAAGTATTTGGTACTCTTTTAATTTTTCTTTAAAATTCATAACTTCCTCCTAATTACTTATTTTTCTAATAGCATCAGATAAATCAGATTGAGTTATTTTTTCATGATTTCTAATGTTTGCAATTGTAGCCGCTTCATTGAGTATTGCTTCTATTTCAGATGAACATCTACCACTAAATTGGCTAATAATCTTTTCTTTGTTGATACTTCCATCTAAGCTTTTATTTTTAGTATAAAGGTCTATAAGAAGTTCTCTAGTTTTGCTATCTGGATTAGGCACAACATATTTCTTATCAAATCTTCCCGCTCTAATTAACGCTGGATCTAATGATTTATAACTATTAGTTGCTGCAATTACAAGAACACCCTTACTTCGGTCAAATCCATCCATTTCATTTAATAACGCAGTTATCATTCTGTTATTCTCTTTATCAATTCCAGAACCAGCATAGTTTCTTTTCTCTCCAATGCCATCAAATTCATCAATAAAAATAATACATGGTGCATTCCTTCTAGCTTTTTTAAATAGCATTTTAACTTTTGCAGGTCCAACAGACATCATTGCACTTTGAAAATCAGTAGCCTTAGCTGCAATAAAATTAATATTACCTTCTCCAGCTAGAGCTCGTGCAAACAACGTTTTTCCATTTCCAGGAGGACCTTCAAGCATTATTCCTGTTGGAGCTTTTATACCTATTTTTTGATATTCATTTGGATTTTTAAGAATATCTACGGTTTTAATTATATCTTCTTTTAATTCGTCAAGTCCTGCAATATCTGTAAATCTTGTGTCATTATGCCTAATTACTTTAAAAGTTGTAATTTTAAATTTTAGAAGTCTATAAATTCCATATCCAACACTTCCAAAGAATACTCCATAGAATAATACATCAAGTACTATCAAAGGATTGGATGCATTTTCAACTTTGATATCATTAAGTAATAGATATTCCTTAAAATCTTCCGTTTCAGGGTTTTCCGTTGTATATGTGGTAGCATCATCTCTTTTGTTGAAAATAATTTTATCATCTCCTATTATGACCTTTGAGATATTATTACTATCTACTAAATCTTTAAATTCTTTGTAATTAACATTTACCTTCTTAGTTGAAACTGAAAAATATATGCATATAGCAGCAACGATTACTGTAATTACGCAAATTAATATGATTATAATTCTTTTATTTTTTTTCAATCTATTCCTCACTTTTATGCTAATTTCATTGAAAGTAACTTACTTACACCTTTTTCTTCCATTGTAATACCATAGACTGTGTCAGCAGCCTCCATTGTGCCTTTTCTATGTGTAATGATTAGGAATTGTGAATTTACAGAAAACTTTTTCAAATATTCTGCAAATCTATATACATTAACATCATCAAGAGCTGCTTCTATTTCATCAAGTACACAGAATGGTGCAGGATTTATTCTTAAAATAGCAAATAATAATGCTATCGCTGTGAAAGCTCTTTCTCCACCAGAAAGTAGCAACATATTTTGAAGCTTTTTACCTGGTGGCTGAACGGTAATATCTATTCCACATTCAAGAATATTACTCTCATCTTCAAGTCTTAATTCTGCTTTTCCACCACCGAATAGTTCCTTAAATACTTCTTCAAAATTCTTATTAATAATTTTAAACTGTTCTGCAAATTGCTTTTTCATAGTATCTGTCATTTCTTCGATAACAAGTTTTAATTTATTACTTGAGTCCTCTAAATCTAATCTTTGTACACACATAAAGTCATATCTATCCTTGGTAGCTTGATATTCTTTTATGCTGTCAATATTGATACTTCCAAGTTCTTTTATATTTTCTCTAATATCGTCCACTTTTCTTTGTGTTTCTCCAACATTTTTAGCTTTTTCTATGCCGTCAGTATTATTAGGAGTAAGCTCATATTCATCCCACATTTTATTAATTACTTGGTTTAATTCGAGTTCAATTTTTGATTTCTTCAAATCAACTTTTGAAATTTTATTTTTTATTTCCTCAATTTTTTGTACTTGATTATCTATATCTTTTTCTAAGCTACTAATCTTTTTACTTTTTTCGGTTCTTTCAATCTTTAGCTTTTCTAGTTTACTACTACTTCCAATGATTTCCTTTTCAATATCATCTATTGCTTTTACCAGTCTTTCTATATTGATTTCGTTTTCCTTATTGTTTTCTATAATTTTTTCTTTATCTTGATTTTTGGCTTCAATTGACTTTCGGTTCTTTTCTATATCTTGATTTATTCTTTCAACTATTTCATTTATTGACTCTTCACTCTCATCAAATGATGAAACAGAAATTTTTAAATTCGTAATATCAAAATTAAGATCATCAATATATTTTTGATTATCTTTATTAAGCTCAGCTTCTTCTTTTATGATTTTACTTAATTCTTCATTCTCTTTTTCCATCACTTCAATTTGAGTGTTAAATTCTTCTTGCGTCGTAGTATTCTCTTCTTTTTCAGCATTAATTTTTTCTATGTTTTCTTTTATCTTAGAAAGCTTTGTTTCAAGCTTTTTGATTTCTTCATCTATAGAATCTACTTTTTGTTTTTCTGTTGCGTATGTAATTTCGAAATTTTGCATTTCTTGTTGCTTTTCTTCATATGCTTTTAATTTCTCTGAAATAGTTTCTGAATAAGTATTTTTTTCATTTTGAAGTCTATCAATTTCTTTTTGAAGGCCACTCAAATCACTTGCCAAGCTTTCAATTTCTTTTCCTCTTCCCAAAATACTAACAGTTTTTTGAGGAACTGAACCACCACTCATGCTTCCTGAAGGATTGACAATATCACCTTTTAATGTAACAATTTTAAACTTATAGCTATTCTGCTTAGCTAAGCTAACCGCATTTTCTATGGTGTCAACTACTACCGTCCTTCCAAGTAAATTAAGTACAATTCCTTCATAAACTTTTTCTGTTTCTATCAAATCGGATGCTACACCAACTATTCCGGATATTCCAGTACTTTTTATGTCTGTAAGTTTTTGGCCCTTAACTGTCGTAATAGGTAAAAATGAAGCTCTGCCAAGATTGTTATCTCTAAGATAATTAATAAGTTTTTTGGCTTCTTCTTCTGAATATGTAACTACATTTTGCAAACTATTCCCAAGAACCATTTCTATTGCCGTTTCATATTTTTTATCAACAGAAATAAGGTTTGCAAGTACTCCATGCACACCTTTAGACAAATTATTGTTTTTTTCCACAGCAACCATAAGTGCTTTTACTGCTTTAGTATAACCCTCTTTTTCTCTTTCAGTTTCTTCAAGAAATTTCTTTCTAGATTCTTTTATTCTATAATCAGTTTCAATGCTTGCAATTTTATCATCAAATTCTTTTAATTTTGAGGTCATATCTTCGTTTTCTGCTTTAATTCCATCAAGTTCTTTTTGAATATTATTTCTTAGTTTTTCAACCTCATAAAATCCATTTTGGATTTCTTGCTTTTTATCTCTCGTAGAATCAAGCTCAGAAATAATATCCTGAAGTTCGTTTTTTGCATTCTTTTCATTCTTACATAGATTGTCAAAATTTGCTTTTTGAGTTTTTATTTCAGCAACTATTTCATATTTCTTATCTATGTTATTTTGTAAAGTCTTTTTCTTCTCCTCAATCTCTATATCTTTTTCTGATAGTGTTTGAGTATACTTTTTAAGCTCTTCTTCTTTTTCTTGTAGTTCTTTTTCAAATTTTTCTTTATTTTGATATAGACCTGTCTTCTTTTGTTCACGTTCTTCTTTTTCTTTTTCAAGTTCTTTATTTCTGGTCTCAAGATCTTCTATCTCTTTGGTATATCTATCATAGGTTTCATTATTAATCTCTATTTTTTGTTTAGATAGAGCAATTTCTCCGTTAAATTGCTCTCTTTTTTGATTCCCCTCTGAACCAAGATTCTGGGTATTTTCTATTTCTTCAATTAAATTTTCAATATACAATCTAAGGTTGTCTCTATCTTCTTGAATTGTTTTTAATACTTCATCTTCAGCAGCTTTTTGATCGTTGTATATTTCCATATTACTATCTGAATCATTCATTTGCTTTTTATAATTCTCGATATTGTATAAAAACAATCCTACCTCAAAATTTTTAAGTTCTTCTCTCAAATTTAAAAATTTCTTGGCCCTTTCTGACTGCTCTTTTAGAGGTTCCATATTTGCTTCTATCTCAGTAATAATGTCATTAATTCTAAGTAAATTTAATTTTGTTTGTTCAAGTTTTCTCTCTGACTCTTGCTTTCTAGTTCTATACTTAACTATTCCAGCAGCTTCTTCAAATATTCTTCTTCTATCTTCAGATTTATTGCTAAGGATTTCATCTATTTTACCTTGCCCAATAATCGAGTAACCATCCTTACCAATACCTGTATCCATAAATAGCTCCAGTACATCCTTAAGTCTGCATGGTGTTTTATTAATAAAATATCCTGTTTCTCCAGTTCTATATAAACGCCTTGTAATGGTCACTTCATTATATTCAATTGGTAGTTTTCCATCTTCATTATCAATAACTAAAGAGCCCTCAGCATAACCAAGAGCCTTTCTATTTTGCGTTCCAGCAAAAATGATATCTTCAGACTTAGAACCTCTAAGAGATTTCATACTTTGTTCACCTAATATCCATCTAATACAGTCAGATATATTACTTTTCCCAGACCCATTTGGACCGATTACAGATGTAATTCCGGGTTTAAATTCTAAAATGGTTTTATCTGCAAAAGATTTAAAACCATGCATCTCAAGTCGTTTTAAATACATTCAATTATCCTCTTATTATTTATTCTGCTTTAGTTACATTTTATTTGGCATCTTAATTCCAAGTAAATTAGTACCTGTTTTTAAGACGTCTCCAACAACCTTTGTAAGATATATTCTAGCATCTTGTATTTTTTTATCATCATCTATAATTTTATGTTCGTTGTAAAAATTACTATAGCTTTGAGCTAGACTTATCAAATATCTTGTTAAGAATGAAGGTTCATTCTTAGCTACAACATTAATTAACGTGTTTTCAAACTCATAAAGAATTGAAATAATATCTAAACTCTCTTGATCTGATAAGCAACTCAAATCAACATCGCTATAATTTGGCACATAACCTGCCTTTTCTAGTACACTCTTGGTTCTAACATATATATATTGTAAGTATGGACCACTTTCTCCATTAAAATTAAGTACTGTGTTCCAATCAAATACTTGGTCTTTTATAAGAGTACTACACAAGTTATTAAAAATAACAGCGCCAATTCCTATTTTGGTTGCCTCTTCATCTTTGTTTTCCATATTAGGATTTTTTTCATCTATTATACTTTTAACCCTATCAATTGACTCTTGAAGTAAGTCTTCAACTTTAATAACAGTTCCCTCACGTGTTGACATCTTTCCCGTAGGCAATCTTGTCATTCCGTATGAAACATGTTCCAATCCTTTTTGACACTTTTCTGATATTCCAAGATATTTTGAAACTTCAAATACTTGTTTAAAATGTAGATTTTGCTCATATGCTACCACATATAAACACTTATCGAAATCGTATGTACGAGCTCTATATAAAATAGCTGCCAAATCTCTAGTTGCATATATTGATGAACCATCTGATTTTTGAATTATACAAACTCCAAGCCCTTTATCCTCTAGGTCAATAATTTTGGCTCCATTGGATTCGATAAGTTTACCACTTTTTTCAAGTAATTCAACTACTTCATCCATCTTATCTGAATAAAAAGCTTCACCATTCATAGAATCGAACTTAACATCAAGAATATCATATAGTTTTTGAAATTCTTTCAAACTCAAATCTTTAAATTTATTCCATAAGTTTGTACAATACTCATCTCCGTTTTCTAGAAGTTTAAAGTTTTCCCTACATGCATTTAATACATTTTCATCTTGCTTGCATAAATCATTAATTCTTACATATATATCCATTAGCTTTTTAATAGGGTCGTCTGTTAAATCGTACTCATTTCCCCATCTCTTATATCCTTCTATCATTTTTCCAAATTGAGTACCATAGTCACCTAAGTGATTAATTCTAATAACATCATAACCCATAAACTCATATATCTTCGCTAAGCATGCTCCAATTACTGTAGTTCTTAAATGTCCTATATGAAATGGCTTGGCAATATTAGGTGATGAATATTCAACTATTACCTTTTTTCCTTCACCAATGTTTGTTTTACCATATTCTCCTTTAGCCTGTTCATAATTATCAAAAACAATCTTAGCTAATTCTAATTTATTTATATAAAAATTAAGATAGCCACCAACAATCTCTACTCCACTGATGTATTGATCATCTAAGTTTAGTTTTGCTTTTAATTCATTAGCAATAACTGGTGGTGCTTTTTTTAATATTTTTGCAAGCCTAAAACATGGAAAAGCATAATCTCCCATTTTTTTATCTGGTGGAGTTTCGATGTAGCTTTCTATTTCTATAGCGTCTAAATCACTGTCAGCAGCAATTTTTTCAGCAATGTATTTTTTTATATTAAACATATTTACACCTCTCTAATTATTGTCTATGTTCCTGGCCTAACTCTTCGTTTAAATCTTTCGAACTTTTCTTGTTTTTTCTTTTCTTTGTGCATTTCTATGATTTTAATGAAAATTAATAACAGGCAAGCCCACGTTAGGCAGCCTAGGGTATCTATAACTATATCAAGTGGGGTACCAATTCTACCTTGAACTAAAGTTTGATGATATTCATCTACTAGCGCATACCAACATCCAATTACTCCAGAAAAAAATAATACCCTTAAGTCTCCCCAATCGTATGTTCTAAATAGTAGAAGAAACAAGCATCCTCCTATACCATATTCACAATGATGAGCTATTTTTCTAACATAAGGTTCTATGATATCAACCATTTCCTCGCTGTGAACAAAAAAACCTACTATCCTTCTACTTAAGTTGGAAGAAGTTTCACCTTCTTGACTAGAAAAGTAAAATATTGCGATAGCCCAAATCAATATTAAAATAAGTAATACAATTCTTTTAAATTTCATTTTTTATACCTTTTTATAATCATCGTTAACACTAAGCTTGATAATTAAATCCATATTATCATCCTCAGCTGCAACGTTTTTTCTTATCTCCCCACATTTTTCACATTTAAAAATAATTACATATCCTTTTTTATTGATATCCAGTCCTATTGGTTTTAATAAACCATGGCAACTTTGTGCTCTATCGCCAGGATTTATGTCTACGTGCTTAGAATATAAACAAACGGGGCAATGATTTCTGCATGAATATCCAAGTTTTTTTACCTTTGCCCCGCAATTCTCACAAATAAAATCTTCATCAATAACTGTAAAATTTGCCAATTTTTTACTCCATTTCATTAATTAAAGAATATGCTTCCACCTATAAATTCTCTTAATATAGAATTATTAGGCACCAAGTCATCTGGCATATCTTCAAAGTATCTTAAAAATGCTATCAATCTTCTAGCTTCACTATATTCTCTAGAAGATCTAGGGATTTCTTCTAATAATGGTAATGCATATTTTTTCAAAACAGATAATTCATATACAATTGAAGAATTGAACATAACATTTGCTTCCTCTTGATATGGGAATATATTTTTTTGCTCGCCTCTACTAACTGAATACCACATTTTAAGAGTATGTTCTGCCGAGTAACCTCTAAATTTAAAATCTCTAACAATTCTTCTAATAAGTCTTGTATCTGTAGTAGAAATTCTATTGTAATAATCTATATTAAGTACTGTAAGATCACTTATATATACTTTAAACTTATTATCAGCTGGAATTAAGCTTGTAAGCTTATCGTTCATACAATGTATACCTTCAATGATAAGAATCTCATCATCATTTAATTTCATTGTATCGCCTCTATATTCTTTCATCCCAGTATTAAAATTAAATGTTGGAAGTTTAACTTCTTTTCCTTCTATTAATTCAACAAGCTGCTTATTGAACAAATCAATATCAAGTGCTTCAATACATTCAAAGTCATAGTTTCCAAACTCGTCCTTTGGATTATTAACTCTTTCAACAAAATAATTGTCTACTGATATGGTTCTTGGTTTAATTCCATTTACCATAAGACTCATTCCTAGTTTATTTGCAAACGTAGTTTTACCAGATGATGAAGGTCCAGCAATAAGAACCATTCTAACTGCTCCATGATTTTTTATTTCACTTGCAATTTCAGCAATCTTCTTTTCATGAAGGGCTTCATTAAATAAAATAAGTTTTTTAATGCCTTCCTCTTCGCGTATTTTTTTATTCAATCTATGGACTGTATTTATTCTGAATAAATCATATATATCACCATATTCTTCAAGTGCTGACTGTAATTTTTTTGATTCTTTAAATGGACTTATCTCATGTGGATTAGATTTACTAGGATACCTAACTAAAAATCCATCTCTATATTTAACTAAGTCGTATAATTTGGCAAATCCTGTAGAAATAGGCATTGTTCCATAAAAATAATTATAATAATCTTCGCAAAAGTACAATGATACACGTTCTTTATCTATATATGTTTGAAGTTTTCCTTTTAATGAGGCTTCTCTTTTATAGAAATCTTCTGCTTCAATTCGCGTCATAATAACTTTTCTAATTGGTATATCTTCGTTTATGATTTCTTGCATACGTTCTTTGACTCTAGATACCATTTTTTCTGTAACTTCCATATTATCTATTGAACAGTACATAGAATCAGATAACTGATAATTCATCGTAAGTAAAGCTTCAGGATATAAATCAGAAAAAGCTTTACTCATAATAAATAGAAGCCCTCTTATATATATAATTCTTCCATCTTTATCAGTGTAATTAAAAAATTCTATTTCACCCTCTGTATCAATTGGAAAATCAAGTGATTCAATTTTGTTGTAAAGTCTAGCTGCTATAATATCTTTTATTTCACTTTCTTCAATTTGCGTCTTTAAGGCCTCTTTTATTGTCGTTCCTTCTTTTATTTCATATTGTTGTCCTTTATAAGTAATTGTCATATATTATCAAGTCCTTTCTTAATTGATTAATCTATTAAAAAGTCATTACTACTAATAGTGCTCCAAACATTGACAGTAGAAAACCTATAATCTTAAGTCCAATAGTAGCATCGTTTTTATCGTCCGTACCAAAATATTTTTTTACTATAGGTCTCGCATCAAATATAAATTTTACTCCAAATACAATAGCAATTGTACCTATAAAATATAAAAGTATATCCATTTCTACATCCTTTCAAAATTGCACCAAAAATAAGCACATAATAGCAGTATAATTTTATTATTTTTCTATATATTTGTCAATAAAACTAACTTTTTAAAGCTCTATTCTATCGTTAAATTTCTCCTTTACCATTTTCTTTAGTCGAATATTTTCAGTTTTTTCTAAAAATGGGTCTTTTCCAATAATTTTAAAGGATATTGCTTGTGCGAGTTTTAACAATTCTATATCCTCAAACAAATTAGCTATTTTAAACTCTGGAATACCATGTTGTCTTGTTCCAAAAAATTCACCAGAACCTCTAAGTTCTAAATCTTTTTCAGAAATAATAAACCCATCATTTGTACTTGATATTACTTTCATCCTTTGCTTTATAATTTCAGAGCTTCCGTGATATTTCAAAATACAATACGATTGATATTCACCTCTTCCAACTCTTCCACGTAATTGGTGAAGTTGTGCCAAGCCAAACCTTTCAGCATTTTCAATTATCATAATATTACTATTAGGGACATTAACTCCTACTTCAATTACTGTAGTTGATATTAAAATATCAATGTTTCCATTACTAAATTCGGTCATTATTGCATCTTTTTCTTTTGGTCTCATTTTTCCATGTAAATATTCTACTCTAAAGTTTGGAAATATCTTTGTCTTATATTCTTCATAAATCTCCATTACTGACTTAGCATTTATTTCTTCGTTTTCTTCAACTAATGGACAAACTACATAGCATTGTCTTCCTTCTTTAATATTCTTTTCTATAAATGCATTTACTCTGAATTCCATTCCTTTTGTAACAGCATATGTCTCTATTTTCTTTCTATTAGGAGGCAATTCATCAATAATTGAAATATCCAAATCCCCATATAGTATTAAAGCCAATGTTCTAGGGATAGGAGTAGCTGTCATTACTAATACATCTGGATTACTGCCTTTTTCTGCAATAATAGTTCTTTGACGCACACCAAATCTATGTTGTTCGTCAGTAACAACCAAGCCAAGGTTTTTAAAAACAACATTTTCTTCTAATATTGCATGTGTTCCAATAAGAATATCTATACTTCCATCAGCTAAATCCGCTAAAATTTGTTCTTTTTTCTTCTTAGTAATTCCACTAATTAAGAGCTCACATCTAATTCCTGTACCATTTAATAATTCAACAAAAGATTCTAAATGCTGTGTAGCAAGTATTGCGGTCGGAGCCATAATAGTTGCTTGATAACCTGATTTAACTGCTTTATAAGCTGCAATTAATGCGACGACAGTCTTACCTGAGCCAACGTCACCTTGTAGTAATCTATTCATTGGCTTATCTGACTCCATATCATTATCAATTTCTTCTAATACCCTTGTTTGAGCTTTAGTAAGTTTGAACGGTAACTGACTAATTATATCAATCATCTTGGCTTCTTTATCAAAAGCAATACCATTTCTCTTATCTTCATATTTATTTTTTAAAGTAAGAAGTGCAAGCTGCATACTAAGCAATTCTTCAAATGCCAAAGTATATCTTGCTTTCTTAAACTCCTCAAAGTTTTCTGGAAAATGGATTTTATAAATAGCATCATTATATGATAATAACTTATATTGTTCTCTTAAGTAATCAGGCATCGTTTCTTCTAATTGACCATCTATATCATTTAAACCCGTTTCTATTATCTTTCGAATCGTGTTTTGAGATAAACTATATGTAAGTGGATATATTGGAATAATCTTTCCCGTATTTTTATTTGAGTCATTTGATTCGTAAACTGGACTATTCATCTCACATGATGTAAGATTTTTCTTAACTCTTCCATAGAATTTATAACGCTTATTTGCCATAAACATATTTTTTAGATAGGACTGATTGTACCAAATCATAGTACAAGTTCCAGTTTCATCTCTAACTATAAGTTTATATATAGTCATATTTCTTTTGATTCGAATTTCATTAATTCTACCAACAGGGTAACCAGAAACTAATGCTTCCTCACCATTTTCTAGTTCAGCAATATTCTTACATTTTCCCCTATCTTCATAATCACGTGGAAAATATGTAATTAAATCATTTAAAGTGTTAATATTTAGTTTTTTTAAAAGAGTAGCACGATTAGGTCCTACTCCTTTTATAAATTGGATATCTTTATTTAAATCAACCATAAAGCCCCCTATTATATATTGGTATCATCAAATTCATAATTACCAAAAATAAGCTCTCTATTTATCTGGCCTTCTATTTCTTTGTCGGTAAGACCATTTTCAATTTTCTCACCAAACAGTGTGTCTTCTTTTCTTGAAACAACAATATCACCAAACAATTCCTCTTGATGCGTTATAATTTTATTTCGTCTATCTAATTCCAATACTCCTGAAAAAGCTGTAACCACTTCTTCTTTAGGTTTGCTTTTTATAGAATACATTTTCCCAAATACAAATTTTTTTCTTTTGAATAGTTCTTTAAATATTTCCTTTACTTTATCTGACACAGAAAAATTATCATACACAGCAATTTTTTCAATATTTCTCGCTTGTTCATTCTTTTTTTCTTCATTCTTTTCGAAAATGCTCTTATATGAATCAAAAATATCTTGAGAAGTAAAATCACGTTCAATTTCTTGCTTTTTAAGCTCAATTGCATCTGGTTTTTTATAATAACGTTTTGAATAAACTTGAATCTTTTCTTTAAATAAACTTGTAATTTCTTTATACTTTTTATATTCCAAAATACGTCTAACAAGCTCTTCTTCTGTAAGTTCTGCTTCATCACCGCCATCACTATTTGGAAGTAACTTTTTTGACTTAAGTAATAATAACGTAGAGGCCATCACAATAAACTCGCTAGCTATTTCAAGATTTAGGCTCTCTTGTTTTTTCAGCATAGCAAGGTATTGATCTGCAATTTCTGCAATAGAAATATCATAAATATTCATTTTATTTTTGTCAATCAAATACACTAATACATCAAGCGGTCCTTCAAAATTATCTAGTCTAAGTTCATATTTTTTTGACTCCAATGTTATTATTTTGTTGTCCATCTTAGCTTTCTTCCAATTCATCCATAGCAATAGATATAGATTCTGACATATATCCTTTACTATATAAGTAATTTTTAATATTTTCGATTTCCATCTTAGAACTCTTCTTTAAGATAATATTCTTACATGAAGATATTTCATATTCTAACATAGCCTCTTTATTTTTGCAAATATAGTCATCTAGCAAATTTGAGTTAATTCCTTTTTGTACTAGTTTATATTTTACTTCTTTTATAGACATGTTTTTTAAAGCAATGAATTCATTCACTGCTCGTCTTATGTAATCTTCATCATTAATATATTTTTGCTCCTTAAAGTATTCTATCGTATCATCCAATAAATCTTGATCTTCGTTTTCAAACTTCTTACGTATTTCACTTTCAGTCCTCTTTTTGTAAACTATATACTTTAATACTTTACTTCTAAAGTCTTCTATCTTTTTCATTTCTTCAAGTTTTTCTTTACTCATGTAATCCATAAAATACCTCACACATTCTTACAATAATAGGTGACAATTACTTGCCACCTATTACTATGTTAAGCTATATAAAAGAATCTAGGACTATTCTTCTTCGTCACCATCTTCTTTATTATCTTCTTCATAATCTTTTTGCTCATCTATTAATGCATTTTCAAATGCTTTATTTGCATTTTCTCTAATCTTCTTCTCAATTTCACTCATAAGTTTTGGATTTTCTTCAAGATATTTCTTTATGTTTTCACGACCTTGACCAATCTTTTCTCCATTGTAACTAAACCAAGAACCACTCTTTTGAATAATGTCTAACTCGACTGCTAAATCAAGAATACATCCTGATTGTGAGATACCTTTTCCATAAACTATGTCAAATTCTGCCTCTCTAAATGGAGGTGCAACTTTATTTTTAACAATCTTAACTCTTGTTCTATTTCCAACTGCTTCACCATCTTGTTTGATAGTTTCTATTCTTCTAATATCCATTCTAACTGATGCATAATACTTAAGAGCTCTACCGCCGGCTGTAGTTTCTGGATTACCAAACATAACTCCAACTTTTTCTCTTAGTTGATTAATAAATATAATAATGCAATTTGTCTTATTTATTGCTCCAGCAAGTTTTCTAAGTGCTTGTGACATAAGTCTTGCTTGTAATCCTACATGTGCATCTCCCATATCACCATCAATCTCTGCCTTTGGTACTAATGCAGCAACAGAATCGACAACTATTATATCTATTGCACCACTTCTAATAAGTGCTTCTGCAATCTCAAGAGCTTGCTCTCCTGTATCTGGCTGAGCAACAACTAAATTGTCTATATCAACACCAATTTTCTTTGCGTAAGATGGATCTAAAGCATGCTCTGCATCAATAAATGCAGCTTCTCCACCTTTCTTTTGTGCTTCTGCAACAGCATGTAAAGCAAGAGTTGTTTTTCCAGAAGACTCTGGACCATATATTTCTATAATTCTTCCTCTAGGAATACCACCTATTCCTAAAGCTATATCTAAATTTAAAGCACCTGTAGAAATTGCTTCTACATTCATTGCTTTAAAATTTCCAAGTTTCATAACTGAGCCTTTACCAAATTGTTTTTCTATTTGACTCATTGCAGCATCTAATGCCTTTCTTTTTTCTGCACTATCACTCATTTTTACTTCCTCCTAAATTCATTTGCGAAAATTTGTTTACCGAACTTATGTTTATTATATCTTTATTTTTTATTTTGTCAACTACTTTTTTTAAAAAGATTTTTGCGTTTTTCCCAAACACCTGTTTTCACACTGTTTCAGCCCAAAAATTTTTTATTGCCTATACCATAACTCAATATTGTTGTATATATTAAAAGCGTTTGCTCTAACATTTCCAACTAGATTTTGATTATAAATCAAGGTATCTATCGTTCTGTAAAGCCCTATATATGGCATTTCATCAAGATATATTTCAAAAATTCTCTCATAAGCATTTTGCAATTCATCATCATTCAACCCATTCATAATATTATTACGAATTTCACCAATTTCATCATTATAATATCTTGCCATATTTCCATTTCCAATAAATGTTTCTAGGCTAGGTGAATATCCTAATTGCAATCCAAGTATTGCAGCATCATATTCTCCTTCATTTACAGCAGATGCAAAACTATTTGGAGAATAATATTGTATGTTTACATTTATACCATAGTTTTCAAGCTGTGTTTTAATGTTATCAGCTGCTCGTACTCTATTATCGTTTGTATTTTGCACAATAATTGAAAAAGCTAGTCTTTCATTTCTATTATCTATCCTTTTATACCAACCATTTCCGCTTCTTTGCCATCCTGCAGATTCTAAAAGTCTTATCGCCTCATCTGGGTTTGGTCCAACGTTCAAATCTTTATCGTATAGCCAATTCCCCATATCTAAGCTAAAGCTTGATGCCGTGTATCCACTTCCCAAACAAGATGCAACTAAATTATTTTTATCAATCATATAATTAATTGCTTTTCTAACACTTGGATCTGACAATATCGGATTTTCAGTATTAAATGTAATAAAATCAAAATCTCTAGAACGATAGTCTAATTTATTGTAACCCATTGTCCCGATATGATCTTCTATATTTTTTATTTTTACTGAAAGAATATCAAGTTCTGCATTTTTAAAAGCTTGATATGCCTCACCTATAGAATTGTATAAATTAACATTTATCTCTTTTACCATAGGTTTTTTATCACTATTCCAATAATCTTCAAAGTATGCAAGCTTAATCATATTATCACTTTTGCTGTCTATACTATACAAGCCTGTGCCATTTGGAATAATTTCTGAATTGAAAATATCTTCATTTTCATATTGAGCTTTTGAAATAATAGGAAATGTTAAATTATATTCATAAAAAGCTACTTCATCATAAGTTTTAATATTAAACTTGTAATCATCAATTTTTTCCAAGTAATCTATATTTCCAACATTTGAATCATAAATAGACTGAACATCATCTCTTTTTAGAGTATTTACAGTAAATTCAACATCATCAAAATTAAATTGACTACCATCATGCCATTTTACATTTTCTCTAAGTTTAACCTCATATGTGTTTGTATCTTTTTTCTCTATGCTTTCAGCAAGCACATAAACTAGTTTATAATTTTCATCAAGAGTTATTAGTGAATCATATATTAACTTTGAAACTTCGATAACATTTCTATTGTGACTAACAATAGGATTAATTGTATCAAGTTCTGATATAGCAAAACGCAAATCTGATTTAATATTTGAAACAGTTGATGTTTGATCTAAACTCTCCTCCGACTTTGTATTTCTACTTTTTATAAAGAAAAACAAAATCACAAAAACCATTATTAAAACAATAGCTGAAAAAATATACTTTACAAAATTATTATTATTCATATTTATACCTTTCTACACAGTAAATATATTATCGTATTTAGCACAGATTTTCAAGAAAAATAAAAGAAAGTAAGTATAATTCTTTTATACCTACTTTCCTTCAATATATAGAACACTATATTATTTTTTACTCTTGATATCAGAATTAATTCTTTCTATGAAATCTTCAAGTTTTGAAGCACCAATATCTCCATCTTCCCTTGAACGAATTCCAACCTCTTTGTTTTCAACTTCTTTATCACCAATTATCAGCATATATGGAACTTTAGAAAGTTGTGCCTCACGAATCTTGTATCCAATTTTTTCACTTCTATCGTCCACATCCACTCTAATTCCTTCTACTAGAAGTCTATCTTTAACCTCATTTGCATATTCCACGTGTCTATCTGCAATTGGAAGAATTTTAACTTGTTTTGGACATAACCAAACTGGGAATACTCCCTTTTTCTCTTCGATTAAGAATGAGATAAATCTATCAGAAGAACCCAAAATTGCTCTATGAATAACAACTGGTCTATGCTCTTTTCCATCTTCGCCAATGAATGTTAAATCAAATCTTTCTGGAAGAGCAAAGTCTAATTGGCATGTTGGTATTGTTACATCATGACCCATAGCTGTCTTAATCTGGATATCAATCTTTGGTCCATAGAATGCAGCCTCACCTTCAGCTTCATAGAATTCATAATTTAAATCTTTTAAGATTTCTCTTAATTGATTTTCAGCCGTCTCCCACATTTCATCGTTATCAATATATTTTGCTTTATTCTTTTTATCTCTTAATGAAAGTCTATAACTAAAGCTTTCTGGTGCAAATCCAAAGTCTTTTTGATAAACCTCTGCAATAAGATTTAATACCTTTCCAACTTCATCTTTAATTTGATCAGGTCTTACAAATAAATGCGCATCATTTTGACACATTTGACGAACTCTCTCTAAACCACATACTGCACCACTATTTTCATATCTAAAATCATGTGCAAGCTCACCAATTCTTATTGGTAAATCTTTGTATGAGCGAAGTGCATATTTATAAATAAGCATATGATGTGGACAATTCATTGGTCTTAGAACAAGTTCTTCATTTTCCATTTTCATCATTGGGAACATATCATCTTTATAATGATCCCAGTGTCCACTTGTCTTATACAAATCAACATTCGCAAGGTCTGGAGTATATACATGCTCATATCCTAATGCAAGTTCTTTATCTTGAATATATCTTTCTAATATTCTTCTAATTGTTGCTCCATTTGGCAAATACATTGGTAGTCCTGAGCCAACTAATTTATGAGTAAAGAATAGATTCAAATCTTTTCCTATTTTTCTATGATCTCTTGCCTTTGCTTCTTCTAGTTTTTGTAAATACTCTTCAAGCATACTTGCCTTTGGAAATGAAATACCATAAATTCTTTGAAGCATTTTATTGTGTTCGTCTCCTCTCCAATAAGCGCCTGATGATGATAATAGTTTTATAGACTTTACAGCACCTGTTGATGGTAAATGAGGTCCTCTACACAAATCTGTAAAATCACCTTGCTTATAAAATGAAATAACTTCTCCATCTGGAAGTTCTTTAATAAGTTCAACCTTATATGGTTCTTCTCTTTCTTCCATTAATTTTATAGCTTCGTCTCTTGGAAGTTCAAATCTTTCTATTTCAATATCTTCCTTTATAATCTTTTTCATTTCTTCTTCAATTTTGACTAAATCCTCGTCTGAAAATGGTTTTTCAACATCAAAATCATAATAGAATCCATTCTCAATTGCAGGTCCTATTGTAATCTTAGCATCTGGAAATAATCTTTTTACAGCCTGCGCCATTATATGTGATGTTGTATGCCAATACATACTTTCTTCAACATCCATTGTTTTTCCACCATGTAATTTTATATTAAACATAACTACCTCCATAGGGCCGCCCCTTATTGACAGAAAATTGTCAAAAGGGACACCCCTTCACTTAATTTTATATTTCTTTTAATACATAGGACTGGAACTTTTGACAATCATCAACAAAAAGGTTCAGCACTATGATATCTTATATTTTTCGTCTAGTTTTTCTCCAAACTTAACTTCAGGCATGTTCTTTATATCAATTTTATAAAAATCTCTGTATACAGATTGAACGTCCACTGAAGTAAATTTGTCTTTATCTAATTCTAATAATTCTGCTGTCTTTAAAACTTCCTCTTCATTCTTCCCTTCTATCTCTAGATAGGTTGGAATGTAAGGCCATGTATCTATATCTAATTCTACACCATTTAGAACATATCTTGTTCTCTTACTTTCTTGATAAGAGTGAGCTACATAGCCTAACTCATTAAGGATTTTATCGGTTTCCTCAAAATCTGAAACTTTTACCTCCATCTCATGAGTACCATCAATGCTATTCTTAATGTATTTCTTAACGGTTAAGGTGGTGGTAATCCCATCGGTCCTCAATCTAATCCATTTACTATTTGTCTTTGGGTTAAAGTCATAGACTTTTCTTCTGTAATCAAAATCAGCAACTTTTTTAGCACCTTTTTCTACAAGCTTTTTCTCTAAGCTGTCTTTATCTACATTTAGTATTCTCGCTTCGTATTCAATATGCATTTTACTCACTCCTTTCTAAAAATATTTTATTAATCTAAATTTTATAAACTTATAAATATGGAATATGAATTGCAAAAACAAAACCCCTATAGATGTACATCACATCTATAGGGGTGATATTCTCACGGTTCCACCCTAATATTTAACTTAATTTAAAAGATTTTAACGCACATCTCAAACGCTATCCTTTCGAATAGAAGCTCCAAGGTAGTTTTCAAATAAATTCTCTTTAAGCAGGCTCTCAGCTTATAACCTGCTCTCTCTTCTAAAGTACCCTTTATCCTACTGTCCTCTTCATAGCTCATATATACTATGTTATTTATTTAAATCTCTATGTTTTGATTTTACAACAATGTTAGAATTATGTCAAGTGTGTCTTAACTATTATTTTCTTCGTTATTGCTTTCTTCATTTTTACTGTCTTTATTTATACCAAATTGTTTTTTTACCCTATTTCTAATATCCAAAGGGTTAAGTTGATATAATAAGAAAATAGAAGTAAATGGCGAAATAATTGAAGCTGCCAAATACTTAGCAAATAATTGCTTATCACCATCAGCATATGCTATTTTAAGTGGTACCTTAAGCCATAATGGCATAAAGATAAATAGTCCAAAGCATATAATTTCAAGAATTTCAGCAATTTTCATCATTCTTTTTTCATAGCTTATTCGAATGGCTGGATCTAAATCCTTAAGATTCCTCTTTATGAAAAAGATAAAATTACATATAGCTCCAGTTATTATTAAAATAGCCCATACAAGGAATGTGATTTCTGTATTTCTATCGTCAAGATTATTTGATGCTTCTTTGAAAAACTGTATACCTATAAACATAACAACTACTGTCATTGAAAGAGTAACAAAATAATTAGTAAATGATTTTAATATTTCGAAATCTTTCAAATTGTTTCTCTTATGATGTTTATTAAAAATAAGATAATATGAACCTATGCAAATAATCATATATATTAGTAATGCAATTGAACCAACTAATGTATCCATATTTATTCTCCTATCTTATTTACAGATGTATTGCTATTTGAGTTTGTGTTCTCTTCAAGTTCTAATCTGCTATATTTATTATATAAATCTTTGACTTGCTTATTGATGTCATCCCCTGAACGCACTTTGTAATTAGTCCTATTTTCGAAAAAGTCTTTTTCCGAAATAAAGAATGAACCAGGATTTTCAAGATTTGAATCAATTCCACAATATAATTTCTCACCATTTTTTAAATAAAATGTAACTTGCGTGCAAGCATAATAATTACCAACAGGTTCTGGAGCATCCTTATCTAATTCTTTACTATTATTAAGCTCATTTCTCAAAAGTGAAATATCATTTTTATCTGAAATCTTAACTGCCTTCTTGTAGGTATATCCATCAGCATTTGATTCAGAATCAGGTACTTCAATTTCCATATAATTAACACTACCTATAATATTATATGACTCATATACATCAGCCACATCCTCTGGAGAAATATTGTTTTTGTTTATACCTCTTCTTTTCATTTCTCTAGTTCCTAATAGTATCAACAAACCAAAAATTACTATAAAAGCAACTATTTTATACAAATACTTATTCATAATCTACCTCTCAAATCAAAAACTATTTTGAACTATAATGGAAACTATGCGCTTCGTTAAATATATTTAAAATTTGTTCTTCCTTTTTATTTTGACCATATGCTTCGCTTGTGTATTTTGCAAGTTTTTCTTTTTCGAATACAACTTTTTCTGATAATATATCAGTCGCACATTCAGCAGCAATTCTAACTGTCTTTTCATATGACTCTAAATAATCTTTTGCCCATTCTTCAGTCATATTAAAATCTTTTGCTACATTCTTAATGATGGATTCTTTGTCTTTTTCACTATCGCAATTAAAAATATAGTCTGCTGTATACATATCTAATTTTAATAATTGATCTTTTTCAGCATCTGCTATATTGTGTGGTCTATCTGGTAATGTCTTGACTAAATATCCAAGAGCAACTTTTATTTTATCTCCAGATAAATCAACATTTTCCTTTGCTTTCATAATGCTTGGAATTCCACCTGAGTTTGCACCTATAATAGGAATACCATCAGCTGCGCCCTCAGGTACGACTAAACCGAATGGTTCATTTCTTGATAAAACAAATTTAAACTCTGAGAGTTTTTGCAACTCATGGATTTCATTTGGAGTAGCTCTACCAATAAAATGTACATTTTCAAGGCCAAGTTTATCGTATAATTTCATAAAATTATCATTTAACTTTCCTGAACCTACTATTATTGATGACACAGTTATTCCTTGTTTCTTCATTTCATCAGTATATATTTTCATTGCCATTAAAAGAGCATCAATTCCCTTAAAATCAGCAAATTTTCCAACAAATAATCCGTACTTATCACTATCTGTAGGAATATTTCCAAATTTATTTAAGTTAGCTTCTTTATCTTCTCCTAAATCAATATCGCCTGACTCAATTCCATTTTTTACTTTTTCGTTTATTTTTTCTAGGAATTTTCTATCTCCAGGTTCCCCATCATAATGGTATATTCTTTCATCATATCCATTTTCTGCTAACACTATTCTATCCTTAGCATATGGAAATAACTTAACAAATTTATCATATTGAGCATCTGAAATTACAATAATTCTATCAGAATTTCTAGCAGACTCCTCTGCCTCATGCATATAGTATCTGTATCTATATCTATCTTCATATAATTTTATTAACTCATTTATTTCATTTTTGTCTTCATCACTTGTTGCATCGCTTTGCAATTCTTTTTTGTATGCATCAATATTATCAGAAGTCACATTTTTTTCATCGTCAAAGAATTTTTCTATAGCATCTTTGTATTTACTGCTTTTGTATTCTTCAATCTTTTGATTAACATCTGCAAGATAATCTCTGGATTTTTCATATCCAATCAAATCAGTTCCATGTACAGTCGTTACAACTGGTTTATTAAATTTTGTACATAAATTACTTAAAAGCCAATTATGTTGAGCATGTATAACATCCGTATCATATTCTTCAATTTCTTTTTTCATAGTGTTTTCAAATGTCTTGTTATATATTTCTAATTCTTTTAAACCAATGTTCCAAAAGTTTTCAGTACTTTCAGTATGAGTTGTAAACATCAAATAGTTAAATGGTGCACTTCCAGGCAATGTTTGAGCACCACTTTTTTCACTCTTGAAAGGTACAACTCTATATTTAATATTTTCTTGTTTTGGGAAGTCATCTCTGTTATTAGCTGTAACTATGTGAACCTCTTTGTTAAATAGCTTATGATATGCAGATTGTAGATTAACTAATACTCCGCTTCCTGCTCCATAGATTGGAAATGCAGTAGCTATAAGTATTTTGTCGACATTGTTTTCTTTCATCGAATATAACTCCTTTTAAAAAAGTAAAGCATCATACGTAGTACAATGCAGTCACATTCTATCACACTTATTCTACTAAAACAATATCGACTTTATATTTTTTAATAGACAAAAGAAAAGAGCTAGACAATCTGTCCAGCTCTTTTCTTTCTCAACAGGTTTCACATAACAGTGAAGGGATCACACAACCGGTGCATCTCCAATCCTTCTGATATGGTAAACCCACATGACAACATCCCGGATAATACGGTACAACGCACCTTCGTATACGACTTCATCTTCAGACTCCGGAGACATCATCACCGCTTTGCTGAAAACTTTATTCCCATATCTTGCCTTGATTTCATAAGCAGTCATTCTTCCCTCCATAGATTTTCCTTTCCTTGTTGAGTTGAGTGATTTATATTATCTAACATATTCTTATTATAATACATTTTACATAATATTGCAACATAAAATCACACTTTATATATTTTCAATTTGCCAATCAATAGGTTCAATTCCTCTTTCCTTCAAAAATTCATTTGCTTTAATAAAGTGATTATTTCCAAAAAATCCATGATTTGCAGAAAATGGACTAGGATGGGCTGACTCTAATATTAAATGATTTGGATTACTTAGTAGAGACTTTTTTGCCCTTGCGAAGTTTCCCCATAGCAAGAAAACAACCGGTTCTTCTTTTTTATCTATTTCAGTAATTATTCTATCTGTGAATGTTTCCCATCCAATTCCCCTATGAGATGCTGGTGTATCTTTTCGTACTGTAAGCACAGCATTCAGTAGCAAAACACCTTGACTAGCCCATTTTAATAAATATCCATTATTTGGGATATAGCAACCAAGTTCATCATGTAATTCTTTGTATATATTCTTTAACGATGGTGGTATTTTAACACCCGGGCAGACAGAAAACGAAAATCCATGTGCTTCTCCCTCTCCATGATATGGGTCTTGCCCTAATATAACCACTTTTACCTTATCATATGGGGTATACTTCATTGCGGCATATATATTTGATTTAGGTGGAAAAATCGTCTTAGTAGAATACTCATTTAATATATATTCGTGCATTTTTTTATAATAATCTTTTTCTGCTTCCTCAGCAATTATCTCCTTAAATTTGTTTTCCAACTTTTTATTTCCTTCTATTGTTTTATTTTATTAAAAATGTATAAACACAATCTATTAATATAATAACACCTAAAATGGCCGAAATCACTTTGATTTTTTTGTCTTTAAACAGCATGAAGTAAATAAACTATTCGCCTAATTTTTCTATGTTAGAATAGTTTTTTTCCTTCATTAAATGCTTGACCTACTTTCTCACCAACTTTATAGTATCCATGTCCATATGGATCATATGCTAAAATACCCATCTCGCTTAAATTAAGTGTTCCATCTTCATTTATATATTTTTCATCAGCAAGTACATTAACTACTTCTACTAAAGTTCCATCATTTTCAAATCCAATAACCTTGCATTCCATACAAATTGGAAATTCTTCAATAACTGGTGCGTCAACTTTTTCTGATTTTATACTATGAAGTCCAGTTTTTTCAAATTTATCACCTACTGAATTTCCTGAGACAAGTCCCACAAAATCAGCAGCTGTCATATGTTCTTTAGTTCCCAAAGCTACTGTACAATAACCTGTACGTTTCATGTTTTTTACTGTCTTATGTGATTCAGTTAAACATAGTTTTAAATGAGTCATACTTTGAGCCATTCCCCAGGCTGCATTCATCAAGTTTGTACTTCCGTCCTCATTATATGTTCCTATCATCAGTACTGGCATAGGAAATATTCCTGATACGTTTTTAATATCTTTTTTCATAATGCACACCTCCTTAAATTTTTTATCATTTTATCACATAAAATTTATTTTTACAAAATTAAAAAATCACTATAAAAAAATTTTTATTATGATAAAATAATTTCATGAATGACAATAATTCTTTTTTAAAAAAAATCATAAAGGCTTTAATAAACATAGCTATTGCTATTGTTACTACTATTACGTCTATTTTTATTCTAAATTATTTAAGACTCAATATTTTTTATAATCTTACTAAAAATAACTATTCTGAATTCATTGAAATTTCAGATTTAAATATCGGATATGTGCCACAAGGAATGTGTTATGTTTCTAGTAAAAACATTATTCTTCAAACCTCTTATAATGATGAAGCTTCAAGCAGACTATATGTTTTCGATTATAATAGAAAAGAGCTTATCTGCAAATTTGATTTAAAAGATTCCTCTGGTCATGATATTCATAGCCATGTTGGTGGTGTTGCATCAAATGGAAATAAAGTTTGGATTTGTGGAAACTCAACTCTATACATATACAATCTTTCAGAAGTATTATCTTCTTCTGAAAACAGCATAAAAAGCTTGAAAGAATTAACTGTTAATAATAGTAGCGATTTTTGTTTTTATCAATATAATAAAATAACTAATAATCCAAATGAAAGTCATTACTATAATATTCTATGGATTGGTTCATTCACAGTCAATCTAAATCCACTGTCAAAACCAGCTATACCTTTACTATATGGTTATAATTTAGAAAAAGGCGATGACATCACAAATATAGATAACCCTGATTATACAGTTGCTATTCCGGATAAAGTCCAAGGATTATATATCGATACGGAAAATAATTTTTATTTTTCAAGATCATATTCTAGATTCTTATCTTCAACTATTGATATACACGAAAATATCTTAAATTCAAAAACATCAGAATACTTGGATAACGCAAAACGAATTCAATACCATGATTATAGAAATACTAGAAGAATTCGCAGCATAATACTTCCTCCAATGGCTGAAGGAATCTTTATAAAAGATGATAAGCTTTATATTATTTTTGAAAGCGCAGCACCAAAATATCATTTTGTAAAGCCAAAGATTAATAAAATACTAGAATTGAAAAGGGGGATTGAGTAGTACACTACTCAATCCCCTTCTTGTTTTAGGATGATCTTACATATACGCTGCTTATTTATGCCATTCCTTTTTGGATACGTTTTGCCTTGATCTGCTCTTCGACAATTCGTAATCGATCACTATAATCAGGCTTTTCAACATCTTCTCTTTTTCCAAAGGTAACAACCTTATACAATCCATCTTTGTATTCAAATTCTACTTTTCCATCTTCTTCGTAACTCCAATTTCCGTCTCTAGTTATGCTGTAGATTCCAGAAGGAAGCTCCAAAACATCCTCCATCCATACATACTCCACACATTTTCCGTATTGCATGTTAAGACAAGCAAAATTCTTAATTTTATTGGTTTTACTGTCCAGACTGCCAATACCGATAATAAACATGCCCTGCGTTTTTATCTCTTCCTCGGAGAGCTGCATAATAATCTTTAAGTCATCATAAATATCATCTACATTAGCATAAGGATTAAGTTTAGCCAAGTAGTTTTCAACCTGCTGTACGTTCCTGTATAAAACCGTACCATTACTCTTATTTGGAGTCTCCGGTTCAGTTATAAAGAGAGAAGTCTTTAACTTGTTATTAAATGATAGTTCGTAAGTCCAATAGCCAATATGTTCATAATTTCCTACTAAGAGCTTATCTCCACCAATTATAGTGGTTCCATCAAGGGCCACTCCCATATGCCATGCTTTATTCTCATCCTGCCTATATGAAACCATATACTTTCGTGATACCATTCCATCATCTATCAAAATTCCTGTATCAGCCCAAGATGAATACAAAGTAGCTTTATACTTTTTTCCATTCGACATAAAGATGAATTGATTATTATGGCTATGAATAATCTTTATTGGCAACTGTATTCCAATTGCTTTAAAAAGCAATTCCAGATCCTCATATTTCATCTTTTTTCCATTTGAAACAAAACGACTCAACCATTCAGTTATAGTTTTACGATGTTCCTTCTCATTCTCAATCCGCAAAATAATCTCAGTATGTTTCTCGGGAATAAAAAGTCTAACGAAATTCATAAATACACTCTTAATAGATTCCCAAATCGCTTTCATTTTTTACCTCCAAATTATTATCGGTGTTTCTTGGTTGCTATAATACTTACCTTTCGGTAATATTCAATTGCCTTTTATTATATCACAAGTTAACATAATTTTCAACACGCTATTCTTTTTTATTAACAAAACTAATATCATAATCATCACTCTTTAAAATGTAAAAAAAGTCATAATACTTATATGGAGGAGTATAAGATGGAATTTGACGAAATTATTAAAATAAGACGTTCTGCAAGGTCATTCGAGAAAACAAATGTAACCAATTACCAAGTCAATAGAATTATACAAAGTGCTTCTATTGCACCTTCTGCAAAAAATAGACAGCCATGGAAATTTTATATTTTAAGTAATAATCAAAAAAATCACATTGTAGATATGCTAATTGGTTGGGAAAAACAAAATCCAAATGAAAAAACAAGTGTTAAAGGCACTGCAGAACAAATAAAACAAGCTAATAAAATGATTATGATATATAGTGATAATTATAAATCCAAAATTAAAAGAACATACTATAAAAAACCTGATTATATTTCAATGCGGATGTGCAATTGAAAATATGAGTCTTGAAGCTATAAACCTTGGTTTGGGTAGTTGCATATTGTGTGACACTTTATACATAGAAAATGAAATTAACAATTACCTTGGAGTAAGTAATTACGAACTCATATGTGGATTCATTGTTGGAACACCTATTTATGACTATCCACCCAAATCAAAGAAAGATATAAAAGATTTATTATTGAATAATTAACAAAACAGATGGCAATGCCATCTGTTTTGTACTGCGAAAAAATATCTTTAAATATCACACTCACACCGTGATTTCCAAATTTCATCAACTAATCTCTTTCGATATTCTGCATCCCAGTTATTATAGAAATCATTATAAAACTTCATAAGCCTTGTTCTACATTTGTCACATGTGGTTGGAAATGAGCTTATGTTTGTCGTAAATGCATTTTCACGTTGGCCCCACCAAGCAATTGTAAACTTATCAAGATATTCTTTGGGTATTTTATGAAGCAATTCCACAAACTCCCATGAAGATATCTGTTTGTAAAGCCCTCGTTCTCTCCAGAGCCATACCATAGTGTTTTCTTTTATATTAATTGGAAATATTACTGCCGTCGTGCCTTTGGGCATGTTAGTATAAACCCACTCTAAAGAATTCAAACAGTCTTGAATTTGCTCTTCTCTTGTTAAGAACGGAGCTCCCAGTAAGATATTTGTCTCAATACTAGCTCCATATTTCTCACATAATTCTGCCACTTTTAAAAATTCTTCTAAATCAATATCCTTGTTGTAGATTTTCCTTACTTTTGTGTCAATCGACTCAAGTCCTACTTCAAAAGAAAGATTCTGTTTTTCTCCTAGTATTCTTCTAATGTCTTGAAGTTTCTTCTGAGTAATAGTTTTATAGTGCGTTTCTATTGTTATCTTTGGCACTTTATGAGCAACAAACTTTAGAATTTCCAAGAAAAGGTCATATGGAATTTCTCTCTCATCCATGAACGATCCATTGGCTTCTAACTCAAGTATCTGAATATCGTTACTCAAAATAACTTTCTTAAGTTCAGGTATGACATTTTGTAATGTCAAAATGTAGTCAAATCCATAATTGCAAAACGAACATGAATTTCTACAGCCTCTAGACAGGAATAACAGTTGGTATACACCATCAGCTACTTTAATAAGTGATACCATTGGTGTACCTGGTTCTGTTTTTATGTTCTTCCGCATTTCCCATATTTTCTTTGATAAATATTTATTCATCTTTGAATCTCCATTTAGCAAACAAACTATTCTACAACTATATTCTAATACATTATAAAAAAAAGAAGTGACTTTTTTTATACTAAAAAAATCACTTTCTATTTTAAAGGTATATACATTTTTAATCTTCCATTTGGTAAATACTCTTCTATATCTGGTAAGCTTTCGAGTTCATATTTTGAATCAACTATTATAGTTCTATAAACTTTACAATTCATTTTGTCTAGTATTTCTGAATTAACAAAGTCAGATTCATATACTAAATAATTGCATTTTTTTAATCTAAGTGGTTTAGAACCTTCAAATTTTTCATTAGACGCTATGTAATAAATTGCGTCATCCACTGAACACGTCTTATCATATTCTAAAAGGCCAAATTTACTCTTTCCTTCTATTCTATAATTATTCTCTTTCCAAAAAATCGGTGCTTGATTATGGCAATCTTTAATTGTAGTCTTCATGGATATTGCAAATAAATTAAATGAAATATCTTTCTCTATATGATAATTAATTACGTCTGGAATATCTTCGTCTATCAATTCAAATCTAGTAAAGTATTTAGTATTCTCTTTATTCTCAATAATTTCACTAGGGAGAAACCCCATCATATTTTTAAATGCTCTAGAAAAAGCTTGAGAGGATTCATAGTTGTATTTTATTGCTATATCGATGATTTTTTCTTTTTTTTCAAGTAAATCAAAAGTTGATAAACTGAGTCTCCTCTTTCTAATATATTCTGCTACTGTATAATTTGTCACAAAAAGGAAAATCCTATGCATTGTATACTCATTTACGCCTAGTATTTGAGAAAGTTTTTTATAATTGATTTCCTCACATATATTGTTTTCTATATATTCAATTAATTCATTAAATCTTTCACTACTTTGTTTGTTCATGACAACCTCTAAATTATAAATACCTTATAATTATAGCATTTTCTTAGTATAATTACAAACAAAAAAATGAGAGGGAGCAGTTACTTCTCCCCCTCTTTAACAAAAAGATTATATTACCATTAAACCATTATGACGGTTTATCAGAACTCATAGCCACATACTTATACTGGTCTGGCGTCCACGTACTCACATCGAAACTCCTCGAGATACGGAAAACATGAGACACACCATAATCTGGTATGTTGTCCATGAAAAATCGTACTTTTTCTTCGTCAATTCCAAGTATATCACTATGCTCTATAATATATTTAAGATCAGCTTCGTCAGTTTCTCTACGTAGCAAATAGCCAAATCTTATAGCGTTTTTCTTGGATGCTATAGTATATTCGGGCTTAGCCACGTGGATCACATGTCCACAAATGAGAACCTCATCGTAGAAATCTGATATAGTAATTCCTTTGGATACAACAGTATTTAAAAGAAATTTCCACGCCCCTTCTTCTTTTCCAATTTTGAAACTCTTAGCACATACACCAATTGTCCCATCATCAAAGGTCCAATCATACAACGGAAACACGGATATATTAATCCCAAACAATACTGCTTTGAATCCATAATCCTGATATTTAGATTTCTCTTCAGCTCGTCTCTCGGCTTCACGAAGTCGTGCATTAAATTCATTGTATGACTCAACTTCTTCATCCCAATCAAGCCATGGAGCTTGTACCTTTTTGCCCTTAACTGTAAGTTTTGCAACTTTGGTAAGAGTCATGGAATCATAAACGTATTTTATATAAGGTCCTAATTCTATACGTAATCTATCCATCCACCATACCGGCAAGAAAATGTCCACGTCTCCAAACTTTCTTACTTCCTGTTTTTCATCACACATAAGATACGGAATAGTTCCACCATAGAATATCATGTTTTTCTTTAATTCTTCACTGATATTACAATTCAGCAAAGTTTCAAAGAATTCCTTTATCTGTCCGAGCGAGTATTCTTTCTCGGGGACTGCCTTTGCTCCCTTAATATATAGAGTCTGCTTATAGTTTCCTGCAACACCTGGATACATCTCAGGATTGTTCTTATTTTCTTCATAACATCTGATTCGAGCTTCTTCCCTACGTCGTCTCTCCTCTGCAAATCTTTCACGATATTCTTTATGCTTTTTTTCAACATAACTATTCAGCAGCTGAACTTCTTCAGGTGTAGCCTTTCTACAGATATTGAGAAAACCATCATCATCATAAGCATTGTAGATGAATAAAACATCTCCACATAATCCCACGGATATATCCATTGTATTGCTTACATTGCATAACTCTCCAATCATGTTTTGAATATGACTTTCCAGCGCCCAGTAGCAATCATCAACCCTTAAGTTAAGATTTTCAAGAATGCGCTGCTGTTCTTTCTCTACGATGTAAAAAAAAACTTTTCTTATAAGATCCTCCTTCATACACATCTCCAACGCAAGCATTTGAGTATTTTTTTGTGTATAAAAGCATTCTGCCTTCGCCAACCACCAACTGACAATTATTTTCTAAGAAATCCAGAAAAGATTTAGCACATCTTTCATTATCATTAATAACAATTACATCGTCAACATTATAATAACTATAATCATCATCATAATGTGAATCTTTCTGCATTTCAAATGGTTTTACAACCACAAAGAACAATTTATCGTCTATGGGAATTGCATCACCTGATTTAAGATTTTTCCGTTTCATCATACATCTCCTTTAATTGTTAATAATATTTGCTATTTCAATGTTCTTTTTGTTCTTTATTCCTCCTTTAAATTTAAAAACAATCTAACACTAGGTTAGAAGCAACATGGAATATATAAAAACTACAGGCGTAATTATATCAAACATTTGCCATACAGTCAACAAAACACGCTTATACGAAGCGTGTTTATATTTTTATTCTTTGGTTGTAACAAAATGAACTAATTGATAAAATATATACATAAATAAGAAAGTGAGGTAATAAAATGGAAAATAATAATGGTGTAAAAATTAACCCAGCCGAAGATACATTAACAGAAGAAATAGAACCATATGATGAAAAAGTTGTTGTAACTTATGTAAGAGCAAAATAAATTACACATTCTTATAAAATGAACAGCCATCCTGTCTTGCAATTTGCTTTCGCAATATGCAAACAGGATGGCTGTTGTCAGTTACCTAGTTTCCTTAAATAGGGTTTACCAGCAATACTTTCCCTGCCGAGCCTGTCTTTCAAGCTCATCCTGATTAGACTGAAAATCATAATAACTCCCATCAACCAGGACAACGGGTTCATGATGCTCGATCATCCGTATGGATTTTACATCGTCAGGATAAATACTGGTGTAGTCCTGACCGGCACTTGCACACTTAATAGTAATGCTGGTCTCGTTCGGGGTATCAACTACCACCGCTATCCGACGAGTCGAATCCTTGAGTTTAAATTCGTAAACTTTTCCGATACAAAGTGAACCACAAGAAACTTTCATATATTCTCCTTCCATAATTATGGACCTTATAGGTCGCCAACAAAAACATCGTGTTACGAAGAATTATAATAACTCTGACAATATTATTATACCACAAGTTTACATAATTTTCAATTTTGATATCATTCATCTTTATTTTTTATCAATCTCAAAATTTCATTTGGAAGATATTTTGAAACATCTTTATTATTTCTAATCAATTCCATAACCATACTTGAACTAATATTTCCCAAACTACCAGCTCTAATATATACCGTATCAATTCCTGATATTTCCTCATTGATAGATGCCATATTTTCTTCATATTCATAATCCATTCCATTTCTTATTCCTCTGACAAAAAATGTAGCGTTGTTTTCTATAGCAACATCAGCAGATAGATTATCAAACGAAATAACTGTAACATTATCAAGTTGATTACTTTTTAGTACTTGTTCTATAGCCTTCTTCATTTCTTCTCTATCAAAACTTCTTGATTTCTGAGGATGTACTCCGATTCCAATTATTACTTTATCAAAAAGTTTAGCTGACTGTTTTACTACATGTAAATGTCCATTTGTAAATGGATCAAAACTTCCTGTATAAAAACCTACTTTCATTTATAGTTCCACCTTTGTTTAAATATTTATAATATAATTGTACGATTAATTAATAACTTAATCAAGAAAAAAAACAAGCCTCTCCATAAAAGGAGAGGCTTGTTTTTAGAAAAGAGTTAATTCTAAGCCAAATACGCCACTTGTTTCCTCCCAAGCTTTTTCGGCATCGATTTTTTTTATTACCACAAGCGCAACTGCTCCTATAATATGTCGTATAGTAAAAACAACATATGTAGCCACTAAGCTTGCAATGATAGCTACCAGAATTACCAGTGCCATATTGCTAATTTTGCTACACAATAAAAAACAGCTTCCCATTAGCAGCATTCCCGATATAAAGAAAGGAGCCAACACATAGACTGTTATTAAAACATAACGAATGAAAACGCTTAAACTTTTCAAAGAACCTTCTATTGCGACTGACAATAAGCCTTTCTCTTTTACTGGTTCAGTAGTTAAATTAATATCGTCATATTCTGCTACAATGATATCATGCCTCTTCTCAATCTTCACATTTCCTATTATTTTGCGTACTCCAATCAAAAGTAGAACATATAATAATGTAACTATGGCATAGTACACTTTTTCCCTATCAGATCCATACTTATCCATAAATGCCGATGTAATAATTCTAGCTGGTATAATTGGTAAGCCGATAAATAAACATCTAACGGCCTCCTTGAATAGTTTCACTAATAGCTTTTTTAACCGTTCCATCTTTAACCTCCATATTTATAGTGACAAAGAACAATTGGTTTTCAATAATGTTTTATAATTAACTACAATTATACCACATTATGTAACCTTTATCAACATATTCTTTATAGTGTCAGAATTATTGCTAATGAAACTCTCTCATTTAATAGAACAAAAGGGGACATTACGCAATACTGAATAATAATATTTTTCGTCAAATGTCCCCGTCTTTGTTCGCAGTGCGCCAAATTTGC
>OCVV012840753.1_pt1 | contig 47852 bp, 29 predicted proteins | sample 1539721 | NCBI WGS metagenome assembly OCVV01 (sample SAMN02144230, study PRJEB22623) | gut metagenome | biome: sheep rumen | host: Ovis aries | place: New Zealand | reverse complement strand
CCTTCACTCACTTAACCACGACCTTCTTGCCATTATAGATATACAGACCCTTACGTGTCGGTTTCTGTGGCAGTTTGATACCACCGACGGTATACCAGACACCGTCCTCGTAGTCTGCTTGCATGAAGTTGATGACGGTAGGCATTTCCGGACTACCGATTACCGCATTCGTACTGAATGCCATGATCTCAGCGGTAGATGCCACGATCTCACCTTCACGCTCAATAGCAAATAAGATAGGCTGTTGAGTGTCACCTGCGATGCTGAGGTAAGCAGGTTCAGACTCTCCGAGGAGCACACTCTCACCTACTATCTCACCATTACTATATGCCAGTAGGATGTCGCCCTCCTCTGCTTCAAAGCCTGCCACTGTAGCCGATACGCTCATCGTGCTACGTTTCTGTGAGGCGGCACGACTTGTCGGCTGCGGTCCATTCTCACTGACGCTGCTACCCATTTCGTAGTACGGATAGACGAAGGAGGTATCTACGCCATTCTTGCGGAGCAGCATATAGCCCTCACCAGGCTTCATAAACTGCAGACTACCGCGCCAGCGTCCGGTATTGCCAGACTTACTGAAGTAGGCAAACTCTGTATGACTCTTGATCACGTCACCATCCTCTGCCAGGTCGTAGTAGTCGCTCAGTGCCGTCTCCACGGGCAGATTGATGGTCGGTGTGTAGCCAATAGCGTTCCATCCCTGCTTCAGCTTGATGGTGCGCACCTTCTCGTCTGTGATGACGGTACCGCCAATGGGGAACTTGCAGTCTTCCTTCACCTTGATGGCATACGACTTCTGCGGTGAGATGACCACTCCCGCTGTATTTCCTGATGCGACCCACTGTTTCTTGTCTTTCTCGTAGGTCATCACCAGTTGGCTACCCAGTTCGGTCAACGCGTCACCATCGTTCCAACGCATACTGCCGAGCAGTGTGTTCAGGTCACTCATCTGTTCGCTGTTCACGTTGAACGATACCCAGTTCCAGCCTTCCTTCAGACTGAAGTATTGCATGAAGCTATTACCGCCTTCCAAGCGCACAGGCTTGTCAGTGCCCAGTACGGCTCCGCTCTCGAACTTGACGGCAGGTGTTGCCTTCAGCATAATCTCACGACCGGTGCTATACTGCCACAGACGGAAATTCAGGTCGAGTCCGCTTGCCTCGCTGTCGTAGACGGTCAGGTAGAGCGCCGTCTCACCAGTCTGTACGTCATGGGTGATGTTGGCAAAGCCGTGACATACATTCTCCTTGTCGAAGGCTCCCACGATATCACGGGAGTCAGTGTCCAACTCATTATAGAGATATACCTGTCCACTGATGCTCATCGAGTTTTTCAACAGCTCACCACTGACATTCTGCGCCCATGCTGGCTGCTCGCCCTCCACCGTCAGGTTGAGGTAGAGCGGTTCTGTGATACCATCCTCGTCGGTCAGATAGATAATCTCATTATACGTACCAATGTTGAGGTCCTTGCTGATAGTCGCCGTAACACCATCCAGTGTCTGTGGTGCCAGCACATCTTTGTATTTACTGAGCGTAATCCACTTGGGACAGTTGTCGATGGTGTAGTTGTGGGCAGTGGCACCGTTGTTGTAGAACGGCAAGTCAACCGTCTCGCTGGCACCATATTTAATAGTGGCATCCACTCGGTTCACCATCCACTGCAGGCTGCTGTTGGCAACATAGTAGCAGGCGGTCTGTGGCGAAGCCATCGAGTTACCGTTCCTGTCCTCGACATCACGCAACGTCACATAGATATTGCGGTGGTTCAGCCTTGCGGCAGGCTCGTCGATATCTACCAGCACTTGGTTATCCTTGCCGATGAACGAGAACTTCAGGTTCTTCACTTCCTCGTAAGGTACAACAGGTGCCGCATCACCGTCTGCGAGATGCTTCTTAACGGCATCGACATCATCAACGAATACGTAGTCGCGTACCAGTGTGTCGGTAGGCTCCTTCGTCTCCGGGTTGAGCTGATAGCGCGGCTCACCCTTGTCATCCAGATAGAGTCTCTTGCTATAGACATAGGGCACCACTTCGAGGTCGTTGTCCTTCTGCCGCTCTATACGGTCGAAGCCCAGGTAGGTCAGCAGACCAGCCTCGTCACCTCTGGGGCTCTTCGAGCTGTAGGTGCTGATGAGCTGCTGCGGCAGTGCCTGAGCAAAGAACATCAGCTCGTCCACGTTACCCTTCATGGCATCAGTACCGTCGACAACCTCTACATCGCCTTTCTCCTTCACCACGTCGTAGCGGGTTGCACCGATGAGCGGATAACCACCGCTGATGCCACCTAAGCTGTCGAGTTCGAATGTCGTGCGCAGTTCCTTATCCATATAGATGTTTGCCACGTTGCGTCCGCGGTTCACCGTCATGGCGAAGTTGTGCCAGTTGTTGTCACTCCAGTTGCCAGGAACCTCGATGCCAAAGCCATTAGAGCGATACATCAGCTTGTCGCCTTCGAATCCGATATGGAACTGGTTCTCGGCACCGTTGTCCTCCTTCAAGCCACGACCATTAGAGAGCAGTGCACCACGACCGTCAGCGTCGGTCTTGAACCAGAACATCAGCGTGTAGTCTTGGTCGCTGGTACGGTTCAGAGCATCCTTCGTCAACAGCATACCCTTATCAGCCTTCTCCAAGTGCAGTGAGATACCGCGTGGGATAGCCCAGCTGGTTCCTATCATCTGGGCATTGGCTCCCTGCGTGTAGTCTTTGACATATTTTCCGGAACCCTCGTTCATCGGGTAGTAGTCAACAAGATCTTTCTCGTAGCCTGTCAACCGCTGGTTACCGTAGGTCGTACCGATGAGTCCACCGTCCATGGCACTATACCACAGGCGAGCCTCCATCATACGGCCCTCGTAGTACTGACTTGCCTTTCGGTCTAGTTCGTTGGTGCGTCCGAAGATGAGCGGACCCGTTCCGGTATACAGCGATGTCAGCTTATGCTGTTTACCAGCCTGCACACCGCCGTTGAAGAAGGTCACGAGACTGTCCGTCTGGTTGACGGTCATTGCCACCTGTGTGAAGCCTTTCTTCACGATGGTTGAGTCAGACGTGAATACCTGTTCGTTCACCACGCCTTTCAGTTTGTAGTCCTTCGTCAGCCACAGTTGCAGTTTCTGACCATTGGTGCCGTGTGAGAACAGCGGCATGTCACGTCCTGTCTCATTAGGTCTCACCATCAGGTCGATGGTCAGGTTCTTACCGTTGAAGTTGCGCTTAGCCTCACTCTCCAAACTACCCTTGCCGTCAAACTGCACGCTCACCATCTCAGAGAGGTTATCGTTGTTCACCTCACCCTTCACCTCGAAGTTGGTGATGGCACTCAGATAGTTGTGCTCTATGTCTTCCGAGAAGTTGAAGATGATATTCTCACCAGAGGTCAGCAGTCCGCTCTTCGGTTCGGGAGTGCCGAACAGCTGCGGACGGCGTGTGTCCTTGATACCGCTGATAACCTTCGACGGCGTAGTGAGGAAGTCACTGCCGTTGCGGCAGAAGAGCACCGCACGCAGGTCGTAGGTACGTTCGGTCACCCAGCCCTCACCGTAGAACTGCGTCACAATGTTGCCGTTCTCGGGTATCAGTTCCCTCACACCGTTGGCATTCGCCATCAGAGAGTCCTTGGCATAGAACGAGCAGAGGTTCGTCCATGCGTCATCGCCGCGCTGCGACTCCTTATACTGGAACTCGATGTGGTCGAAGTTATGCTGGTGGCGGTCGAAACCGTTGATGGTGACAGGTATGTACCAGCCACGCTTCGAATCCAGCTGGGAGTTGGTGTTCAGCACCCACTTATCGCCAGGCACAGCAATGTTCACGCCTCCTGCCTCACGCAAGAAGTGTACGTCGAACGAGGTCATAACAGTAGTGTGATCAGGGTCGGTGGGTGACATCACGCCGAGAACCAGTTTCTCGAAGTCGAAGCCCTGACCGGCACGAACCTCCATCTGCAGTGCCGTCTCCTGACCTGGTACTACCGTGACGGGGATACCTGCAGTAGTCAGCGTCTGACCGTTGATGCTGATCTTGGCACCTAACGGATTCATGTGGTCGGCAGCGAACAACTGCAAGACGGTCAGATTATCGGTCGCCTCAGGCTTCTCGCTCTCGTTGGACAGGAATACCGTGAAGTGGGCTGCGTCATTGACAGAGACACCGCTTACGCTCTGTTTGTCGAGACGGATCTTCGGGTTGCAGATCTTCAGCGTACGGGCATCAAGCACAGTGCCCGGGTCATAGATATTCGTCACACGCTGGTCCTCCCACGGATTCTGGGTAGAACCACCACGGGTACGGAATACAAAGCTGCGCGGACCCACAATCTTCTCGTTCTTGAGTGTTTTAACCATCTGATCCTTCACCATGCCATAATACTTGTTGAAGTTGTCGTTCGTAAAGATATTATAGACATCCACGTTTTTAGAATCGGTGGAAATCCGCGAGCGATAGACATCCACGTTCAGATGACTCGACGGATCAGTGGCAATGGTGAAGCTTTCCGTACGGTTGTATGACTTCGTCTCCGAGTCAGTACCAATCGTTGTGTAAGAGACCACAGGGACGAGCGTCCACTCAACCATTTTACCCGAGAAGTAAACGTTTGATTTCTCTCCATGGTCAGGGTGATTAAACACACCGTCCACATTCGGCACTTGCCAGGTCTTCATTTCTGCAAGAGAGGCTGCGATGCCAGCAACTATCGTACTTGCAATTCCTGCTGCCGAAATGGCATTGCTGGCACCCTTGCCGAGACCGAAGTAGTCCACTTCCGTAGCAACGGGGAAGTGTTGTGTCATCGAGTTCGAGAAGCTGGCATCGAAGGTCTCGCTATAGTTCACACCCGCAGCTCCAGCCACATCGTAGTTAGTCACCAGGTCATTCGCCTGCAGTTTCTCCATCTCGTTCTTGGCAATCATGTCTACCCATGCCTTGATGATCTGATATTTCTCTGACACCTCGTCGCTGAAGTCTGAATGCTTCTTATTGCTGGGTATCACCACTAAGTAGTTGATGCCCTTCTCTGCCTTGTCGATGCTGTCGTTGTACGTACGGTCATCCAGTTGTCTGTTCACCACGGCGAACATGGTGTCTGTTGGCTGGCGCAGCGACAAGTAGACAGGACGTTGTGTCTTGTTGGCTATCTTCTGTGCCTCCGCTTTGGTGCCAAGGTACATCATGTCGACAATCTCCTTCGCCTTGGCAGGGATGATCTGCGTCAGCAGCTGCTTCTGCGAGTAGACAAACTGTGACTGCAACTTCGGACCGTAGCCTAATGCCACGTCGCGTATCAGGTAGAGGGTATCGCCCTTGGCATTCTTACCCTCAGCAATCTTCACCATCGTGCCGTAGTTGACATTCTTTGCCACCTCGGACACCTTGTTGACCCCACCTTGTCGACCAGCTATCTCATCGAACATTTTCTTGTTCACGGCGCGGATGGTTGACATCGGTGTTACCACAACATTCTGCACGGTACCGATGTAGAGGTCGGCGTCAGCACCCACCATTGACGGGTCACCGCTGGTGCTGATATTATTGCCTACGACCATCGAGTGCGAGAATGCCTTGCTGCCTTGCGCATTGTACATCAGGAAGTCAACCTCGGCATCCCATGAGTCAGAGCCGTTGATGGGTCCCACGGCACTACCACTGGATGTTGCCGGCGTATTTACCGTTGCCACGGAGGCAGTTATGGTCTCCAGTCTTGTTCCGCTCTTATAGCTGAAATACAGACCTGCCGACAGTGAGAGATTCATCATATATGTATTGTTGAGGGTAGCGCCCTTGGCAAGCGTATTAGAACTATAGCCTCCTGGCGGGTCACGCAGGATGTCGTACAGGATGGGCGCACCTTCGGTCATGACATCCTGAGCCTCACCGATGGGGAACATATTGAGCACGTAGCCATGCAGCGGCTCTGCCTCAATGAAGGTACCGTCACGCTCCACGGTGAAGGTCACCGTCTTCAAGGCGTTCTCGCCCGACAACAGCGTGGCAGTCTGGTTTGCCTGCAAGGTGAACATCGCCTGTCCAAGGCTGTCGATGTCCACAGGAGGCTCCATGAGAGATTCCACAGCAAAGCCCTTCATGCCGTTCTGCATGCGTGCCTTACCACCGCCAAGACGTACCAGGTCGGGGGCACCGCTTGACGGGTCATTATTATACTGATAACGCTCTGCCACCTGCAACAGGATACGGTACTTGCGCTCCACGCTGAACACGGGGTGTCCGAAGGTGTAGACAGCCTTCAGGGAGTCGCTCCTGGTGACAGGCCAGTTCTCTTTCTTCACAGGATAGACCAGCGGCACCTGAACCGACTCTCCCGTCAGTTCGCTGGCGGTGTACGTCCTGTCACCGAAGTAGTCGAACGTGTCATAGCCTATCTGTCGGTAGGTCACCTCCACCGGACTGTGGTAGATGCGGTTATAAATAGCGTTGTAACTGAGCGTGGGGTCTACCATCCTGACGGAGTCAACACTATAATAGGTACCCACGTAGGTGGTGTCCTTTGCCGTGAGACAGTCGGTCAGGTCGACGACCTCATTTACCTGTCCCTCCTGGAACAAGGTAGGATAGCCCTTACAGTATATCTGCTGTACCTTCCAGCGTACTGGCGGTAGCAACAGCTCGTACTCGCCGGTCTTCTCGTCAGGCAAGACGGTCATACGCTTACGCTCGGTCTTTACCGTAGTGAAGTGCTTGTTGCCGTTGCGCTGATGACGTACCACCTCCTCACGTGTGGTGCGGTTGGGGTTCTGGTTGTCGAATACCAGCCACGACGTGTTGTCGCCCTCTAAGGCAAGCACAATGGTGAGCGAGTCACCAAGGTTATTCTTCGAGAGATTATTGCCTAAAGGCATCTTGCCCTGGTTGTCACCACCCACGACACGACCAGTCAGTTTCACTTTCGTAGCGTCGTAGAAATAGGTGTTAGACACGTTGTCGTTGAAGTAGTGACCTGCCGGACTCTTATAGTAGCCGTTATTAGTGAACGTGTGACCGTCCATGACCACCTGGATGGTATCGTTTCCTGGGAGCACGTAGAACGAGAAGCTGCCATCATACTCCGTTTCCACGAAGTCGCCCTTGGCATTGTGAATCTTCTTGCTGTTCACCATGAAGTTGGCACCCTTCACGGGGATACTCGTGCCGTCGTACATCACATAGCCCGAGAAACGTTTACCGTTTTGGATGACAATCTCGCGCAGCGACTCGTCGTTGCTATGGGCATCGAACGTCACACCGGTACGCTCCGGTAAGAATTTCGCACCACTGTCATGCACTGCGCTCACCTCATAATCAACTTTTGTTCCACCGTAATATGACAGTTCGTCGGCAACATAGTGTCCACTCTCATCGGTGAAGACGGTCGCCACCTTATTATCTTTATAGAAAACGTTCACCTCAATACCGGCAGCACTCGTACCGTCGTTGAAGCGCACGTAGCCGTCCAAGCGTCCCGTATGCTTGCTCTCTCCTACTTTCGTCTGTGTCTCGGTAGTGCTGATGCCCTCGCAGTCGTTCACACCGATTACCTTATATTCATAGGTGACAAGCGGTGACACACTGGTATCCTCGTAACTTAACTGGTCGATGTTAGTAGCTATCTCCTTCCAAGCGTCATCACCCTCGCCCTGTACACGGCGCATCACCTTGAAGTAGTCGATGGGGCTGCCGTCGGTGTTCCATGACAGCAGTACGCTGCTTTGGCGGGTCTGCGTCATCAGAACCTTGTCTATCGTACCCGTGTTCTTGTGGTAGAAGTCGGGAACGTTACATTTGGTCACGGAGGAAGCGATTGCCTTAGGAACCACCTTGTCACCAACTACCTGCCAAGCGTTGATGCCTAACTGAACAGCCAAATCAGCTGTCGTCATTGAGCCAACTTGGTTTGCCTCACTCCATTCGTGGTAAGTCCAGTTGTTGGTATTCTTCGCACTATTTCCGTAAACACCGCCGACATAGGAGTTATTCAGTCCAACGGTGGTAACGGTGTAACTGCCGTTCTCTAAGTTGTTACTGATAATGCTGCCTTCATGACTGTCGTCCCAGCCGATGAAAGCACCTGCTCTGGTTCCACTTCCACTACACTTGATGGAGCCGTCGAACAGACAGTTCGTGATGGTGTGGGCTGCCTTTTGTCCATGTCCGATGAAACCTCCGGCATGGGTCGAGGAGCAGTCTACAGCTACCGACACATGACAGTTCGTGATGGTGTTGTGCTTGCCGCTGCTGGCATCGCTGACACCCACGAGACCTGCTGAGTGAATGGCACCCCTGACACTACCCTTCAGGGTCAGGTTCCTGATGGTGTAGTCCTTGGCAAAGCGGAAGAGTGCGATGTTATTGCCATTGTCGCTGATATTGAAGGTTATCGTGTGACCGTTGCCGTCGAATGTTCCTCGATAGGCAATTTCTCTGCCCCAGCCAATGCTCAGGTTAGTACTGATATCGGCAAGAAGCACGGCATTCACGTCCTTCTGTCCCTTGGCAGCCTCCACGAGGTCACGGAACTGTCTCCAATCGTCGGCAGTACTGATGCCAAAGACATTAGATGTCGGCTCGGGGAGCGTTGTGGTGGCGGGCACGAGAACACCGTTTTCCACCGTCCATCCATTGCCGAGGTCGCTCAGAAAACTTTCCTCGTTGGTTACTGTTGCTATCGTGCTTGTAGGCATGATGGGAACCACCTTGCCGTTCACCACCGTCCAGTTGCCCTTGCCTAAGCGCTCCACCTGCTGGGCCGTGCTGAGGGCTAACCAGGGATTATCAGGAATAGTGGTCTTAAACATCTTGGGAACGACCATCTCAAGCCCTGCGACTTCCCAGTTGCTGCTGCCCAATTTTTCAACCAAAGCGTCTTCTGACAATTTCATCACACGGACACCGTAGGCTCCCCACAGATTGTTATAACTCCAGTTGTTGTAGCTCCATTGGTTCGCGCCATTTCCCCATGAGGTTGGTGTTCCATCAATATTTAATCCACTATGGTTAATATAGGTGTACTTCGCATTTTCCAGGCAGTTTTGTACTGCGCCGTTTAAGGACCCATCCACAAAGCCGTAGAACGCACCTGCCCATGGGTCATTTGCGTTACACCATAATTCTCCGTCGAACAGACAGTTCACGATGTCAGCACCGTTTCCTCGTCCGACGAAACCACCTAACATGTATCCATTAGTCCAATTAACCATTATGGAGACTGATGAACGGCAGTTAAATATCTTACACGCTGTACCACCAGTTCTAAAACTAGCACCCACGAAGGTCGCAGAATGCATGCCAGCCCATATTTTACCAGTGACGCGCAAGTTCTTGATAGTGTAGTCTGTGGCATTCTTAAAAATGGCGACAGCCTGAGTTGAACCACCATCGATATTAATATCCAGCGTATGTCCGTTACCATCAAAAATACCGTTGAAGTTGTCCGCAGAGGTGACAATTCCGAAATCAGCATCCATGATAGCATTGGTGGCGGGATTCGTTTTTAATGCTTTCACGAAATTTCCCCAGTCTGCGGTGCTCTTCAGCACCATAAAGCTCTTGCCGTCGATTTCTCTGATTGCAGGTGACAGATCCTTAGTGGCATGGCTGTTCGTTACCGTCACCCTAGCCTCTGGTACATCGGAATTCTTGCGGGACCATGTTTCGCAATCATCGAGTTTGACGCTGAGGTGGTCAGGATCGAAGAGACAGTTCTCGATGGTAACAGAACTGTTAGTCCAGCCCACAAAACCGCCGTTAGCATAGCTGTTGCTTCCCTCTAAGCTGCCGTCAAACTTACTGTTGCGGATGGTGACATTGGAATTGACATGTGCGAGACCTACGAAACCACCGATACAAGCATCACCATTCACACTGCTCTTGAGCGTGACAGAAGAGTGGCAGTTCTCTATCGTGACCGTGTAACCATCGTCAACACAACCAATCAAACTGCCCAGGCGTTGCGCCGATGAGGAAACTGTACCCGTCAGGTGCAGGTTTCTGAAGGTGGCATCAGCAACGTGAGAGAAGAGTGCCGTGTTACTGGCATCATCCGAAATGTTGACATTTATCGTGTGGCCGTTACCGTTGAAGGTGCCACGATAGGCATAATTGCCTGAGTAGCCTATAATATCACCCTTACTGTTCACACTGATATCAGCATCGAGGACAGCATCCACCCAGTACTGGTTCTTGGCATCTTCCACCATAGTTCGGAACTTTTTCCAGTCGTCAGCGTTGCGGATGACGATATATGCTGAATACTCACGGGTGGCATAACTGTTGACGTTCGAGTATTTGACATCCTGAGTGTCCAAGCCAACCCACGTCTGACAACCGTCGAGCTTGGTGGCAATATGGTCGGGGGAAAAAACGCTGTTGTTGATAATCAGATTGCTGCCACGGGCAACCCATGCTACAAAGCCGCAGTTGTGGGTGGCATTGGTACCCTCGAAACTGCCGTCGAACTTACAGTTGCGGATGACGACATTGGAACCGCTCTGACGTGCAATGAAGCCAGCAAGAAGTCCTTCGCCATTGACAGAACTTTTAAGCGTGACTGACGAGCGACAACTCTCAATGTTGACCGTGGCACCTTCCATGGTCTTGCCGATGAGACCTGCCGCATATCTTGCACTGGTATTGACAGTGCCTGCCGTACGCAGGTTGCGGATAGTGGCATTGCCAACATAGCGGAAAGGTGCCATAATTTCCTGACCTGTGTCCGCTAAGTTGAAGGTAATGGTGTGACCGTTACCGTCGAAAACGCCACGATAAGCATAACGTGACTCCCAACTGATGAGTTGGTCGGTGGTAATGTCGGCATAGAGACGGGCATTCACGTCGTACTTGCCTTCAGCCACCTGAACCTTGTTTCTGAACTCCTTCCAGTCATCGGCATTGCGGATGGGGAAGTAGTAGGAAGTCACCTGCTCAGCAAAGTTGATGGGTGACTCGCCCTTCTCCACATACATATCTATATCATAATATACACACGAGCGCGTGAGGTTCACTATCTTATAACGCTGTACGCGCTCGTTCTGGTCGAGCGTATACGTCATACTGTCGACCACCTCGCCAGCCTTGTTTCTTGACATGACGCGCAACACCATCTGGGCACGGTCGTCCCATACGGCACCTAACTCGTCGGCATAGTTCCACGACACACGTACGGTATAGGCACGCTCATCCTCCCACTTTGCCGTGTAGTCAGCAACACGCTGCAGGTGCAGGTTGTCCACCACGCAGCGGGTGCTGGTAGCGCAGTTGTTGTCCGCACCCCATCCCCACTCTTGAGTGATGGTACGGCGCACACGGTATGTCAGGTTATCTAAGGTACCGCCATTCTTCAGCATGTCCGCTTGGATGGCTTCTACCAAGGTGCTGTCGATAAAGGTATAGGTGGTCTTCTTGGTAGTCTTGGAGTAGAACTCCTGCGCGATGGTATAGAAGTCCTCCTCCTTGCCGGTCAGCGAGCGCTGAATCACGAAGAAGTCGGTGGGCATCAGATCCTCGTCGTCCGGATAGGGAACGCTCCACGTCAGCTCCACCTTCGCCTTCGTGCCGCCCAAAGGACGGGCTATCATTCCGATGGGCGCATGAATCAGTGGAACGTTCAGTGTCGACGATGACACACCTTCGATTTCATAGACACCCTTGTCACCCCTCACCTTATAGTTACAGACGACACGGAGGTCTTTGTGAGGCACGTTGGCATCGAGCAAGATGGTGCCGCTGTTCATATTGTTGATATCCTCCTTATGGTGCGTACCAAAGACATCGTCGTACTCGTAGTATGCCTTGGTAATACTGTCGGAAGCTAAGAACCAAGGCAACTCCAACACGCCCGGGTTCTTGGGGTTCAGCATGGGAGTAGAGAGGATGGGTGCCAGTTTCGCAGCAGCCTCCGGCATGGTGATGGTCACTTCCTTAAGACCTGGCACCTCTCTGTTTCTGACGGTGGCGGAGTTACCATTACGCTTGACATACCAGGAAAATTTCAGTTTCTTGCCCAACAGATTGTAGGGCACCACCCACTCGGCACTGAACTCGAAGGTCCTGCCATCACTGTTGCGTGTCAGGGCAAGTGTCCGTCCTTTACTTTTAGTCAGTCGCTCAATGTTTCTCGAATTACCTAACGTGATGTCAAAGAAACCGTCGGCAGTGGTACTGAAAGAACAGTTCACCCACGTACGATCGTCGGGAATGTCCTCTTCCGTCGACCAGTGTAAGATGTCCGTAGTCGCACCACCCTCCACCGACACCTTCAGGTTACCATCGTAAACCCACGTGTCGGCACCGGTCTGGTCATAGACTGGTGCCTGAATATACACAATGTTCGAGCCGCCCAACGATACGGAATAGTTCGCTGGTTCATCCTCATACGAGGCAGCTGCCTGCTGTGGCAGCAGCCATGCGAAGAGCGTCAGCAGCAGGAGCCACGGGCGTCCTCGCAGAATGTTCAAATGGTGTTGCATAAATGTTTTTGTTTTATTTCTATTTTGTTTTTTGCTTGTAACTCTCAACTCTAAACTCTAAACTATCAACTCTCAACTATCAACTTCCATATCCGTCACGAAGCATGCCACCAAGCCGTAGCTGATAGTAGGACGTATCCATATCTCGGTGAGGTAGTAGTTGGTGTACTCGTCCACCGGCTCGAAAAACATGATGTCCACTTGGTAGATGGCAGCAATGAGCGCATCGACGACGAAGATTATCCACAGGTTGTTCTTCGTGTAGGCTTTCCACTCGCGGCGGGCATAGAAGTAAGTCAGCGTGCAGAGCAGCAGCACCGCCAGCGTGAAGCTGACGGAGCGCATGGGCAGGTTGGCAAGGGGCGGCGGACACAGCACGTCGCGCAGCAGCACCGTGATGCCCATCGACAGCGAGCACCAGTAGTTGAACTGGTGGGTGGTGATGCGGTAGTTAAAGAAATACATCCATATCATGGCAAAACAGGCAACATAGAACACATTGAGCACCAGCTCTGGCCATGTCTCGCTAAGCCCAAAGTAATAAACACCGTAAAGCGTCACTCCTACCGAGAGGGTACCACCAATGGCAGTGACCATAATGTCAGCGACCTTGGCATTTTTATGGAATCGAGTCTTCATAAATCAGTAGATTTTATCTACAAAGATAGATAATTTCTAGCAAATATTCTTATGTTTCACTCACACAAATTAAATTTTGCATATTTTGAAACGAATTTTGCTAATTTTGAAACTCCATTAATGGATTTTGAACCTTTTGGTCTATTTTAAGCCCCTGCTAATTGATTTTAAAACTCTGTCAGGTTATAGCCGTATACCGATAGAGGTGTTGACAAACCAGTCGTTCAGATAGCCTTTGGTATCATCGTGGTTATAACGGATATTATTGATTACTCATTAAGTTTCTCTCTCCGCTATGGGAGTGGGGTCAGTGGATAAACGATGTTCACAATGAATATATTTGCTGCCAGAATGATGAAGTTCATCGGCAGACCGATGCGCATAAAGTCGCTGAAGCGATATCCACCAGGACCATAGACCAGCATGTGAGTAGGAGAGCCAATAGGAGTGGCGAAACTGCTGCTGACACTTATCATCAATGCGATGAGGAAAGGGTACGGCTCGTAACCAAGATGCTCGGCAGCCTGATACATGATGGGGAAGAACATGGCACCCGCTGCTGTATTACTGATAAACTCGGTAATGAAAGTTCCTACCAGACAGATAGATGCCATGACCACTATCGGGTTCGTGCCACAGATATCGAGAATTCCAAATGCCAGACGTTCGGCGACACCTGTCTTCTGAAGCGCCAGTCCCAACACGACACTTCCGGCAAATACCATCAGTATCTCACCATTGATACTCTTCATCGCCTGCTCAGGGGTGCAGCATCTGAATATCAGCATGGCACCTGCTGCGAGGAAAGCGCAATGGAGCAGTGGCATCACACCTAATGCAGAGAGTACCACCATTGCCAACATGATAAAGGACGAGATGAGGGTCTTGGGACCGATGTTAGGCAACTGTTCGTTGTCGAAGAAATGAAGTTGTGACACCAACCGGTCCGTGTCCATATTCATATGTGGCGGACAATCCAGCAATAGCGTATCGCCTGCACGCAGCACCACCTGACGGGGAGGGTCACTGATGCGCATTCCACGACGCGCCACGGCAACGAGCGTCATGTTATTCTTACGCTCAAAATCACTCTTGCTGATGGTGGTGCCGATGAGCGGACTGCCGAAGGTAACATAGGCGGTGCGCAGTTGGCGGTTATGGTCAATCTCGTTCAATGAGAACACATGGTGATTGGCACTTACCAGCCCGTGAGTCTCCACCAGTTCCAATATCTCGTCTATCTGACCAGCATACACCAGATGGTCACCGCCTAGAATGTATTCGTTCTCAGTGACAGGTGAGGGCACCTCATCGAAATGGTAGACCTCCAGCAGTGAACCGCCTTTCACGGTGTACAATCCTGCCTCACCCAACGTCTGCCCGATATACGGGTTATCGGATGGTACTTGTAACTCTACGGTATATTCCGACGTGGACTCGAATGCTGACTCTGGTGCCTTGCGGACAGGCAGCATCCGGCGCATGGCGATGATGGAGAGCACACCAACGAAAAGACAGAACAGTCCTGGGACTGCCGTCGCAAAAATGTTCATCGATTGTCCCGTATTGTCGGCATATAGCCCGGAGATTATCAGGTTCGGAGGGGTTCCGATCAATGTACACACACCGCCCATGCCAGAGGCATAGCTCAGTGGTATGAGTAGTTTGGAGGGTGAAACACCCAGTTTATGCGACCACATCTTGACAATACGTACAAAGAGGGACACTACTGTGGTGTTACTGAGGAAGGAGCTAAGTGCTGCCACTGGTAACATCAGCCTGATGACAGCCTTGGAATAGCTGTCTGGCTGACCCAAGAGATGTTTGACAATCCACTGCAAGACACCAGTATAAGTAAGTCCGGTCACGACTATAAACAACACTCCGACAACAACGACAGAGGTGGAGCTGAAGCCCGAGAACGCCTCCTTGGCATCAAGCACACCTGTCACAAACAGTATAGCGATGGCACAAAGGAACACTAAGTCTGTCCGTAATTTAGTCAGCAACAGGGTGCTGAACATGACGAACACCGTCACAATAGTGATCCAAGCATGGAGGTCAAACCCCAAAAACTCAAAAGACTCCATTTATTCCAGTGGTATTTCCGGATGCTGTACAGCAAGCGGCAGCCCTTTTTGTGAGAGATAAAACATGTAGAGGATAACAGGTTTGGAGCCCCTGTTCTCGCCATGGTGGATTGTATTCACCATCTCTACGACGGCTTCACCCTCATGAACAACCTTCTCCTGACCGTCCTTACCGATGATGGTCAGTTCGCCCTGCACCAGTATACCGTAGTTCATCACGGGGTGATGATGCCAGCCCAGTTTCTGACCAGCAGGGAACACATACTTGACAGACACCAGTTCTGGACGACCCTGGAAATAGTCAGGCAACTCCACACCATCCCAGCTCTGGCTGGTACGTAACAATTCGGTACTCTCCACCTTTTGTGGATTTTCATCCTGGGCTTTTGTCTCATTTTTTGCCTCATTAAAAGCTGCTATGAAAATCACTATGCAGCAGATGACAAGGGTAGAGGCAAGCACCCATAGCTTTTTTGGGTTCATATTCAATTGTTTTAGTCGTTCCAAAATAATATTTAACTGCAAAAGTACAAAATATTTCCCAAATAACAGAAAAGAAAACAAAAAAATGTATGATTGGAAAGAGTCTGTAACTGAAGCAAGCAGAGCTTGCGAAAGTTGAGTAAACAAAAAGGGGGCACGCTTGCCCCCATAAAAAACACTATGTTAACCTAAATCACTATGATGTCTATCATTTATTCGTTTTTGTGCAATCTGGCTGAGAGTGTCTTTTGTTTGTTAAGTCGGTTATTATCCATTTGACGTAAGAGATGATAAAAAGTTTAACGGAAGACTAAAAAATATTCAAAAAGTTAGTAAATTGATTATTTTTAACTAACTTTGTAGGCATTAATAAACGAATAATGATCAGACACGCACTATATATCACACTGATTCTGCTCTGTTGCTATGGCTGTAGCCGACAACAAGAACCTATGACAGAGACGGTTGTCAAGTCAGACGCCATCCCACCCTTGGTCACGCAGATACGCCAATGCTCCCGTATCTATACCACAGAGTATAAGATTCATAAGATTATCACTCACGATGACGTAATACGACTGAGAGGCTCTTTCCTTGCCCAGGACTTTAACATCAGGATGCCGTTAGGCGATCGTAAGATTGCCATTCCGATGGATGCGACATTAAAGGCATATATCGATATGAGCCAGTTCTCCGAGCGTAACGTGGAGAAGACAGACGATGGGAAAATCATCATCACGCTGCCCGACCCGCAGGTTATCATGACCAGCTCGAAGATAGACCAGAAGAATATCAAGGAATATGTCGGGCTGGTCCGTTCCCACTTCACCGATGCCGAGATGACCAACTACGAGCGGCAGGGACGTGCCGCTATCATTGAGTCCATTCCACAGCTAGGCATCATCTCCACCGCTCAGGAGAATGCCGCCCGCGTGTTGGTACCGCTCATCACCCAGATGGGTTATCGGGAGGAGGATATCTACATCCAGTTCCGCAAGGAATATGGGCTTAAGGATATCCAGTCACTCATCAATATGGATATAGAACATGAAAAGAAATAACAGCATTCCCCTGCAACCGATACTGATAGCTGTCGCTGTCATTCTGCTGATACTGCTGGTCAGCTGGATTTATCGTAATATGAAGTCCAACAGCATTGAGATCACTGCTGACCAAGAGATTGACATCACCCCGCAACAAATACAGAGTATCAAGGACATCGGGGAATGGGAGTTCCTGGAAATCAGCGATGAGGAGATGGTGGACACCACCCGTCGTGGTATCCTTTCCGACGACCACCTGGTACGCATCTACTACGGAACGATGCGCCTCGGTATTAACCTCAAACAGGTGGAGACGGGATGGATCATGCCACGGGGTGACACCATTGAAGTCACACTGCCCAAAGTGGGACTTCTCGACCGCGACTTCATCGACGAGGCTCGCACCAAGAGTTTCTATGAGAGTGGCACGTGGACGGCAAAAGACCGTGAGTCGATGATGCGGCGTGCCTATCAGCGGATGCTCCAGCGCGGGCTGACCCCACAGAACCTGCAGACGGCACAGCAGAATGGTGAGGCACAAGTACGGCAGGTATTGCAGGGAATGGGATTCAAACTAATAAAGATACAATACAAAGACTAAAACGGATGGAAGCTATTAATGACTTTTTTGTCCAACTCAGCAGTATCATCTGGGGGTGGCCCATGATTATCCTGCTGCTGGGAACACACCTCTACCTGACGATTATCCTACGCTTCCCACAACGGCATATCTTCAAAGCCATCCGCCTGTCTGTCAAAAGGGACAACGGGGTTTCTGGTGACGTGTCACAATTTGCCTCACTTGCCACAGCCCTTGCTGCCACTATCGGAACAGGTAACATTATCGGTGTGGCAACAGCCATTGCCCTGGGCGGTCCCGGTGCCGTACTATGGTGTTGGCTGACAGGTGTTTTCGGCATCTCCACCAAATATGCGGAAGGGCTTCTTGCCATCAAATACAGACAGAAGAACAGCCATGGCAGAACAGTCGGCGGACCGATGTACGCCCTGGAATACGGACTTGGATGGAAATGGCTTGCCGTCCTTTTTTCCCTTTTCACGGCACTGGCAGCCTTTGGTATCGGCAGTACGGTGCAGGCTAATGCCATTGCGACACTGACATACGAGAGTTACGGCATATCTCCTACTATCACAGGATGTGTATTATGCCTTCTGACGGCAGCCGTTGTGCTGGGTGGTATCAAGAACATCGCACGGGTCTGTTCCATGCTCGTCCCATTCATGGCATTGTTCTACACGGCAGGCTGTATATATATAATAGGTATCAATGCTGCCTACATATGGCCCGCCATCAAACTCATCTGCGTCTCCGCTTTCAGTCCAAACGCCGCAGGTGGCGGTTTTATTGGTGCCACGGTGATGATGGCGGCGCGCTATGGTATTGCCCGCGGACTCTTCAGCAATGAATCGGGACTGGGTTCCGCACCTATCGTGGCCGCAGCCGCGAAGACCCGCAACCCCGTACGCCAGGCACTGGTGTCCAGTAGCGGTACCTTCTGGGATACTGTAGTCATCTGCGCACTGACTGGCATTGTCATTGTCAGCAGTGTTCTCGCCTACCCCGACATCACCTTTGACAATGGTGCCGTATTGACGAAGGTAGCCTTCTCGAAGATTCCTGTAGTGGGTACACCCATCCTGACCTTCGGATTGATGACTTTCGCTTTCTCCACCATCCTTGGATGGTGTTATTATGGTGAGAAAGCGATGGAATATCTGAAAGGAAACCGCTGGGTAATAGCCTATCGCATCATTTACATCATTGCCGTCTTCATAGGCAGTGTGATGAATCTGACCATCGTCTGGAACTTTGCCGACTGTATGAATGCGCTCATGGCATTACCCAACCTGATATCGCTCATAGCCCTCAGCGGCATCCTCATCCACGAGACCCGCAAGTTTCTGTGGAAAGGACGATTAGACCGTTATGAGGACAACTGACATTTACCGTAAGGGAAGAATGAGAACGAAACGCGTTCCCCTGCGCTGGTAATTGTCATCCATATAAAGTTTTCCTCCTATTTTCTGGATTATTTTATGACAGATGCTTAGGTCTATCTCCACCTCATCAGCAACATCGTCGGGACTCTCAAACCATGTAAACAAGTTATTGCGGCGGTTTTCCGGGACACCATTACCCGTATCTTCCACAAAGATCGTCAACCGATCCGTATGCTCGCTGATATTACACCCCACCATGACCTCGCCGACCTCTGTGAAGCGACAGGCATTCAAGATCAACTTATTAAGCACCAGTTCCACCAGATGAAGGTCATTCTTAACAAAGAACTCGTCATTCAGCTCGCGCTTGAAATTCAGTTTCACAGCCTGACGGTGGTAAATGCTGTACATATTCGCCTCCAGACAACGACGGCACAGCGCATTGGGACTGAACGACTCTATATGTAACTGGTGACCTTCATTACTACTCTCGGTGAACATCATCACCTCGTCCATCAGCGTCTCTACCAGGTTGGCATTATAGTTTAACTGGTCGGAAATGTTGCGTTTCTCGTTTTTGGAAAGATACAAGTCCTCTTTCCCTACCACTTCTGCCAAGCTCTTTACGGCTTTCAGGGGTACACATATCTCATGATGGATATTCGTCAAAAAAGCCTTCTGCATCTTTTCAGACTTGGAAGTCTCCTTCAACCTGTCTTTCAATGTTTTGATAGACCAAAGGCTGCAAGCCAGTGCTATCAGAAGAATAATCCCTACAACGATCATTATTAACATATTTTTTATACCTCCATGTTCATTTCATCGCTGCAAATATATAGATTATTCTACAACAATCCAAATTTTTGATGAGTTTTCCACCAAAAAGACTAAATTATCTTAATAATAGTCAAGATGCCATGACGTACGCTGAAGCGGATATCTTTGCCTGCAAAAGGCATCCCATATTCCCGCCAGGCATCCTCGTGATAATGGGGACGAGGGTCGAGAGACAGGATTTCCTCGATGGTTCGCCATTGCTCCTCATCATAGCAAGGACGGAGATCATCAGGGATGATGACCTGTAAGTGCTGCCACTGATGGGTATCCGTAAAACCACCACGTGCCTCCGGATGACTGTCCACATAAGAGAGATAGGGTTTGATGTCATAGATAGGAGTGCCGTCCATCAAGTCAGCTCCCAACACCTCGATACTTGGCACCTCAGGATGTATCGCCATGATACGTACGGATGACAGACCAAGGTTGTTGGGACGGAAAGGCGAGCGTGTCGCCCACACTCCTACCCTCTCATTGCCTCCCAGCAAAGGAGGTCGAACGGTAGGGTGCTTCGCAGCTTCCACATTCTCGGAAAATCCCCATATCAGCCATAAATAGTCATACTCCTCCAAGCCCCGCAAGGCTTCCGACTGTGCGTATGCCTTGGTAAAGACAACAGTACCCTTCACTTCTTTGACAATACCACTCTGCCGTGGTATGCCGAACTTCGACGTGAAGGGGGATTGGAAATGGGCTATCGGCTCTATTTTCATGGTGCGAAGATACGAATATTTCTGTTAAATGCCAAGTGATACGGTATAAAAAAATGCAGCGGACAGGATATCACATCCCATCCGCTGCCGATTTGAATTAGTAGTTGTTGTTTTTTCAGTGTTTTTATATCTTTACTCTACGGGTTCGAGTTTAATGACCATGAGAAGACTCTCAGCACTTCCCTTCGTTATAACATATTCTGTACCGGCAGTAATAGCAATGGGGGCCAACTCGTAGTATGCGCCATCAGCGTTTGTCGTACCTGAAACAGTAGTTTTGTCACCGTTAATCTTCACATCAGTTGCCGCCTTTGCGGTTGCCAATACTAACGTCATGTTGTAATTCTTCGCAGGAGTAAAAGTGACAGATCCCTTGCTGTTGAGTTTCACACCCTTCTTATAATATGTTCCAGCATAAGTGATTTTACCATCACCATAGTCGCCACCAACCGTGAACATGGAGTTGGACGGAGAGCCATCGAATGTAGCTAAAATAGTTCCCTCTGGTGCAGGATTGTCACCACCAGGCTCTTCACCACCAGGTTCTTCACCACCAGGCTCTTCACCACCGCCAGTTCCCTGCTCACCGCTGCTGGCATTCTCGTCACCGAAGATGCCGACGAGGGATGACTTGTAGTTGTCAAGCAGACCACCCAGTGTGGCATCGTATGCAGAGTCGTCATTGTCACTACCAACATTATCCGTAAAGGTATAGGTGAAATCACCATGGTTCAGACGACCAGCGCCATAGTAACCTGTTACGAGGGCTGGTACATCCTCTGCAGCCACAGCACTATAGGTGTACATCAACGAAGAATTAGTGTCAAAGTTGTTATAGGTATGACTACCTGTTTTGGTCACTTCCGTAGAGGGAATCTGCTCGTCACGACTGGCTGTCTCATAAGCGTCATAACCAGTAGTGGTAGGATTCTTCTGGGTATAGTAACTGAAGTTCTTAATCGTCTTGTCGAAATAGTTACCATAAGCTTTGATCATACCACCATCCTCACCAGAGAACGTACCAGAACCTTTAGCATCAGTACCCTGCAGAGAGGAGAGGATAGGCTTCTTAGTCTTCAGGAAGTAGTTGTTCTCCACGAAGACACTGGCACCTGTCGTTGCACCTACGCCATACTTAGCGACATTGTCGAAATAGTTGTTCCATACATGAACACTCATCGTACGAACACGAGGATGACGAGAGTCTGAGTGGTCGAACCAGTTGTGGTCGTAGCTGATATAGTTAGGACCAGACTCGCTCTTCATACCAAACATATTCGTCTTACCTGTATCCCAGAAGCGGTTATAAGATACGGTCACATACTTAGAGTCACTCTTCACGTCAGTAGCACCATCACCCTTGGCATGGTCGCCAGAACCAGACTTTCCATAGAACTGGTCTGTATGGTGTACCCAGATATTGGAGTTATCCGTATCCACAGAGATACCATCGTCCATGCAGCGCATGATACCGATATTACGGAACTCCACGCCCTTGGCATTACGTACTAAGAAGCCGAAGCCACGGAGTGTAGCATCATCACCGATACCCTCGATGGTGATATTCAGCTCGCTGTCCGCATTCTTTCCTTTGATCTGCAGACCCTCCTCACTACTGCTCATACCGTCAAGGTCGTCTTTCTCCACCAGTCCGATAAAGCGGAAAGTGATAGGAGTTTTGTCGTAACCCTTCTGATAAGCATCAATGATTGTCTGGATACCAGTACACTTTGTCGTACCACCCTTGTTATTGGTGATCACGTCTGTCTCTATCTTCGCAGCGGTATTCTTGGTGACATACATCACTTTACCATTAGCTTTCAGTGTACCGTCATTGTTATAAGCACCAGGAGCATAACCATTCATAAAGGCGAAGCCCTGACGACTGTAACCCTTCACAACAAGACCTGTGGCCTCATTAGCTGCATCCGTTTTCTCCTTACCAGCCTCATCAACAGGCACCACCTTTATACTGTAGGTAGCATCAGCCTGCAGACCAACCACATCGGCACGTCCATAAGTACCATAGTCACGCACCAACTGGGTATCTATCTGTTTGTAGTCAGTATACTGTCCACCTTTTATATATACATTATAGGTCTTAGCGCCCTCGAATTTCTTAAACTTCACGTATGCAGACTCCAGCCAGCCCTTGTATTCGGTGATCTCCACCTTGCCATCGGCATTGGTTACCTCCCCCTGCTGACCAGTGTCAGCCTTCTTAAAGGCAATAGCCTGTACCTGATTGTCGAAGGTATAGCCATTGGTATTGACGGGCAACACGGTCACTTTCGCACCATCGAAATCGATACTGCTCAGCGACTCTGTATTATAGTATTTGGTCGTACCGTCCGTCAGCGTCAACAACGCCTGGTTCTTCATCGAGTTTGCCGATGTCGAGTAGTCATTGGCTGTTGGTGTCTGTGGGTCATCATCTGTGTCACCACCACCTTCCTCAGCATCATCGGCAGAATCCTCCACCTTAATCATATAGATATACATGGCACCATTCATTGTCAGTGTCACATCACCATCAGCAGTTACTGTTCCGACATTGGTAGATGCCTCTGTTCCCTTCTTTGTACTATTGAAATCACCAGATACTGGAGTGATATTCGTGACATTGACACCACGCTCAACATCCTTGCTGGATGACATACAGCTGACTGTCACTTGATTGCCAGCCTTCAGGTTAGGGATCGTGATGACAGAGTTGCCAGCCAGCCACATGCGTTTGTTGGACGCATCATTACCAGCACGCAAGTTGCCCTCACCAGTCGATGATACAGCAGCAATAGTGAGGAGCAAGCCTTTGGTATAGGCTATCTCCTGACCATTTGCCATGACAGCCTCTTTGTTGAGTGCTTTTGTATAACTATAGCGGTCTTTCTTTAATTCCGTACTATGATACCAGTTGCCTGTCTGGTCTGCTTCTATCAGTTCGGCATCGTTAGCATCCAAAGCAGCGAAGTCCCATGTCTGGGCATTCACACTCATACCAAGCACCAGCATGAGCAATGTCAAAATAGATGTAAGTCTTCTCATAGCTTATTTCCTCCTTGCCATTACTTGATAATCACTTTCTTACCTCCCACGATGTAGAGACCTTTCTTCAGTCCCTCAACGCCATTACCTACGTGCTGACCTTGCAGGTTGTAGACACCCATATTCTTCATGGAATCCACCTGACGTATGGTCTCAATACTGGTTACTGAAGAGAAATCAATAACGACAGTCTCCAGGTCTTTCTCCAAGTCAGCCTTTGAGCCGTCCTTGAAATGAAGGATCACGTTATCGCCTTCGAAAGTAATCTTCGCAAGTTCCTTCACGTCGATCTTCTCAGGCTCTGTTCCCTCTGCCATCGCAGTCATCGACAGCAGGAACATTCCACACAAAAATAAAAGTTTCTTCATTTCTTTTCGCTCTTAGTTATTTAACTGGGTGCAAAATTATTAATAATTAGGTATTTCTCATCATAATTTCTGCTATTATTTACCGTAAACGTTTGCAAGTCCTTCATGATATTAGCTTCAGAAACCCATACACGTAGTTTTTTGTTTTTAATATCACAACATCACCAAACTCACGCAAATGCCGATGCTATAAGGGCTGAGCTTGGTGATATTAGTGGTGATGTTAGTGATGTTTTCTTTGATGATATGGCGATATTTTTGATTGTTCCAATACTGGATATGGTTCGTTCCCATGCTTGAAACACAATATTCCCACGGTGGGAACACAATATTCCCACGGTGGGAATGCTCCATTCCCATGGTGGGAATCTTCGCAAAGATACGGGTTTCTCTGTACAAGGTCTTAGGGTTTTTATCATTCACCGATATAAAAAACGACAAAATGCTTGGTTGTTTTCATGAAAATATGTAATTTTGTCGTCAATTAACCAATAAAGAATGACAAATGAGGAGAATTTGTGTTGTTTTAATGACTATTTGCCTTACACTTGGGTGTATGGCGCAACAGTTTGAGAAGGACGTGTTTACGACAGCATCGGGCAAGAAGCTGACAATCACATGTATCAAGCATGCCAGTATCATGATGGAGTATGACGGCAAGGTCATTTACTTCGACCCTGTCACTAACCTGGAACCACGAACTGACTTCACCACATGGCCTAAGGCTAATTTCATCTTCGTGACCCATGAGCATCATGACCATTTCGACTCCATGGCGCTGACTGAGCTGCGCAGGAACTATACCGTCATCTATTGTAACCATAACGTATATACCCAGTGGGGCAGCGGATATGTGCTTGCCAATGGCGACAAGGCTGAGGTGTGTGAGAACATCACCGTGGAGGCGGTACCTGCCTATAACACCACTGCCGGACGCGAGAAGTTCCATCCCAAAGGACGTGACAACGGCTATATACTGAACGTGGAGGACCTACGTATCTATGTGGCTGGCGATACGGAGGATATCCCCGAGATGGCGGACCTGAAAGACATCGACATTGCCTTCCTGCCCTGCAACCAGCCGTACACCATGACCGTGGAGCAGCTGGTGAAGGCGGCGAAAACCATCCGTCCGAAGGTGCTGTTCCCTTATCACTACAATGACACACCCGTCCGCAAGGTGACAATGTTCCTGGGCGGCAGCGGCATTGACGTGAGGATCAGGAAATATCAATAACTCAAGATATTCATTCACCAAAATAAAAATTAAACAAGATGAGAAAACAATTTTTCAAGGAGGCGTTGCTTGCCGTTGCGCTTGCCGCCTTCAGCAGCACTGCCGCCATGGGGCAATCTGACGAGCAGAAACAGAAAGAGATGACTGACTGGTTGAAAGACGTTGCCGACCGCGTCGAACTGCACGGCTACGCACAGGGAGGTTTCAACTACACCCACCAGAATGCCGAAGACAAAGGCACTTTCGAGCTCAAAAGAGTCCTCTTCTGGGTCAATGCTCGTATCACAGGCCGATGGTCGTTCCTTTTCATGCACGACTTCTCGAGCGTCGTACAGGAGTATTACACTGACTATCGCTTCACCAACAACAAGGCACTGACCGTTCGCCTTGGACAGTTTAAGAACGGCGTATCCCTCGAGAACCCCCTATCCCCTACTTCCATGGAGGCTATTGATGTCTACTCAGAAGGTGTGACCTATCTGACGGGCTGTGGCAGCGACCCCCTGATGGGTGTGCAGTATGGTCGTGACCTGGGACTCTCCGTTTTTGGTGAGACCAACGACGGCAAACTGCACTATGAAGTACAGGTAATGAACGGACAGGGTATCAACAAGAAAGACGGTAACAAGGAGAAGGACTTCATCGGGCGACTGGAATACCGCCCTGTGAAAGGACTCAACCTCGTTGCTACAGGACAAATCGGACGTGGGCATGCCGTCGCCAACTCGCTCTACAATCCGGATATTCATGAAGGCGACAACTATAAGCGTAACCGCTGGACGGTAGGCTTCGACTACAAATCGAAAGACTTCAACGTACATGGGGAATATATAGAAGGTAAGGACGGAAGTGCCACCAGCCGTGGCGCCTACGTCACTGGTTCCGTTCCCTTGTACAAAGGACTGGAGTTCGTAGGCTCTTATGACTTCTTCAATTTCAACACCTCGCTCGGCATGGACCAGCATAAGGCGATTGCCGGTCTGCAGTACTGGTTCTTCAAGAAGTGCCGCTTCCAGGTGCAGTATGTCTATAAGAGCGCTTATATCAATAACAAGATGTTCACCCATGGTGCCTGCCACCAGATTATGGCACAGATACAGGTAAGACTGGATTATTCAAAGAAAAAATAAATCATGATCATCAAAATTCTTCTGACTATCATCTTCTTTGCCGTGATGATAGGCGTGGGTGTCTACTCACGCAAACAGGCAAGCAGTGTGGACGGTTTCGTCCTGGGCGGTCGTGCCGTAGGTCCGTGGCTGACTGCCTTTGCGTATGGCACGAGTTATTTCTCCGCAGTGGTCTTCGTAGGCTATGCCGGTCAGTTTGGTTGGAAATACGGTATGTCAGCGACATGGATTGGTGTGGGCAATGCCGTCATCGGCTCCTTGCTTGCCTGGATTCTGTTAGGTCGCCGCACGAAACTGATGACACAGCATATCGAGAGCCGCACCATGCCCGACTTCTTCGGAACACGTTTCGACAGTCAGGGACTGCGCGTGGTTGCCTCCGTCATCGCCTTTGTATTCCTGATTCCCTATACCGCCGGTGTCTATAAAGGCATCTCTACCCTCTTCGAGATGGGATTCGGTATTCCCTACGAGTACTGCGTGGTGATCATGGCAATCCTCACCGCCGTCTATGTCATCCTCGGAGGTTATAAGGCAACGGCGATGAACGACTTCATACAGGGTGTCATCATGCTCTTCGGCATCGTCATCGTCATCGCCGCCGTGCTGAACACACAGGGTGGACTGACGGCTGCCGTGGAGAAGATGGCGGCACTGCCCTCAGACAGCGACCCGTCTGTGAATGGCTGCTTTGCTGACTGGTTCGGTCCTGACCCCTGGAACCTGCTGGGTGTCGTCATCCTCACCTCCCTTGGTACATGGGGACTCCCACAGATGGTAGGTAAATTCTACTCCATCACCGATGAGAGTGCCATCAAGCGCGGCACCATCATCTCCACCATTTTCGCGTTTATCGTGGCTGGTGGCTGTTACTTCCTCGGTGGCTTCGGCCGCCTGTTCGGTATGCCACCCGTTTTGCCTAACGGAAAACTTGCCTTCGACTCTATCGTACCCTCCATGTTGGTGACATTACCCGACGTGATTATCGCCCTGGTGGTATTGCTGGTGCTCTCCGCCTCCATGTCGACCCTCGCCTCCCTGGTACTCACCTCGTCCAGTACGATGACCCTCGACCTCATCTACCGTGACAAGAAAGCGGCTCCCGGTGAGGTGGAGGAAGGAACCATCGACGATGTCGTGGCAGAGCGAATAGAGCGCCGTAAGGTAGTGGTGATGCGTGTGCTGATCGTGTTCTTCATCGTCATCTCTCTGATGATAGCACTCAATCCTCCCACCTTCATCGCCCAGCTGATGGGTATCTCATGGGGTGCCCTTGCCGGTGCCTTCCTCGCTCCTTTCATGTTAGGACTCTACTGGCGTGGGGTCACCACGGCAAGTGTATGGGCATGCTTCATCTGGGGCGTGGGCATCACCGTTGTCAACATGCTGCTGGGTAACCCCATCAACCCCATCAACTGCGGTGCTATCGCCATGGTAGGAGGTTTCCCCGTCGTATGGCTCGTCAGTCTGCTGTCACCGAAGATGAACAAGGAGACCGTCAGCAATATCTTCGAATGCTACAAATAAGCATCATAATAACATACAGATAGTTACAGAATCTGCAATTTTGTTATAAAATCAGCAAAAATTCCCCCAATTGACAATATATATTTGTCAGTTCGGGGAATTTTCTTTAACTTTGCAAGTTAATAAAAGTACACATAACAAACTATTTATAAAAGAATGAAAACTTTCAAATGGATTTTGATGCTCAGCGTAGGGCTGACATCGTGCGGGGTAGACATGCCCAAAGAGACGAACTCATCGTTCGAGACAATGACTGTAAAGAAGTCGGACATTGAGATTCCTTACAAGTTCAGTGCCAGAATGAAGGGTCAGAACGACGTGACGGTAACGCCACAGGTGAGCGGACAGCTGATGAGAATCTGCGTAGCAGAAGGTCAGCAGGTGAAGAAGGGGCAGACGCTCTTCATCATCGACTCGCGCAATGCGCAACTGGAGTTGGAGGCTGCACAAGCCAACCTACAGGCAGCCCTGGCTCAGGAAAACTCGGCAAAACTGGAGTACGAGTCGAACAAGAACCTGTTTGACAAGAAAATCGTGAGCAGTTACATGCTGAACAACAGCGAGAACGCATTCAAGCAGGCTCAGTCCGCTGTTGCCCAGGCACGCGCAGCAGTAAACCGCGCGAAGGTAAACCTCGGTTTCTGCACCATCACGGCTACCGTGTCGGGCATCATCGGTGAGATTCCCGTGCGTGTCGGCGACCAGGTATCGCCCATGACACAGCTGACCATGCTGAGTGGCAATACGACGATGTATGCTGAGTTCTCGGTAACGGAGGCTATTGTCGAGGCTATGGTGAAGGAGGGCATGAAAGCCAACGAGGTAGAGAAGTATATCGCCAACCTGCCCCCCACCACGTTTGTGATGAAGAATGGCACGGAATATCCGCACAAGGGCCACGTGATCAGCCTGACAGGTGTAGTGAATTCAGAGACGGGGTCGCTGACCAGCAAGGTATCGTTTCCCAATCCCGAGGGTCATCTGTACTCGGGCATTCAGGGAACCATTGTCATGCCGTTCGCTGAAAAGGGTGTGATTATCGTTCCCCAGCACGCTGTAGTACGCCTGCAGGACAAGTCACAGGTGTATAAGGTGAAGGCCGACAGCACGGCAACGGCTGTCGAAGTAACTACAGAAGACACTGGCAACGGCAAGGACTTTATTGTGACAAGCGGTCTGAATGAAGGAGACCAGATTGTGACTACAGGTGCAAATAATGTAACAGAAGGACAGAAGGTGCTGTTTCCTGAAGAAGTGAAAGGTAAATAATACGCTTCCGCATTATGAAGAACAATATATTTATTAATAAATATGTGATGGCGTGTGCCATCTCGATAGTGATAGCGCTGGTGGGCTATATCTCGATGAGCACGCTGCCAGTAGAGCAGTATCCTGATATTGCACCGCCAACGGTGTCAGTCACTACCAGCTATGATGGTGCCGACGAGAACACGGTGATGAAGGCGGTCATCCAGCCCCTTGAGGAGGCTATCAACGGTGTGAACGACATGACCTACATCACCTCAAAGGCATCGTCGAGCGGTGAGGCGGAAATCAACGTCTACTTCAAGCAGGGTACTGACCCCGACATGGCAACGGTGAATGTGCAGAACCGTGTAACCCGTGCTCAGGCGCTGCTGCCCGCCGACGTCACTAAGGTCGGTGTAAAGGTAGAGAAGCGTCAGAACAATATCCTGCGTATCTTCGCTGTGAAGAGTGCCGACGGCAAATATGACGAGGACTTCGTGTCGAACTACGTTGATATCAATATCAAACCGCGTCTGATGCGTATTACCGGTGTGGGTAATGTGCAGAGCATGGGTAACACCTACGCCCTGCGCATCTGGCTGAAGCCCGACGTGATGGCACAATATGGTTTAACTCCTAACGACATCTTTGCTGCCATCGGCGGACAGAGTTTCGTGGCTGGTGTGGGCACGCTGGGCGAGAAGTCGGGCAACTCCTACCAGTACTCCATGCAGTATAAGGGTACGCTGAAGACCGTTGAAGAGTTCAACAATATCGTGCTGCGCACCAGTGGCGGCGGCATGCTGCAGTTGAGCGATGTGGCTGAAGTGCAGATTGGTGCCATGAGCTACAACTTCACCTCAAACATCCAGGACCGTCCGGGTGCTATGTTCATGGTGTTTGCCGCACCCGGCGCTAACGCCACCCAGGTGAACGCTGCCATCAACAAGATGTTTGAAGAGGCGAAGAAGACGATGCCTGCCGGACTGGAGTTCGTCACCCTGATGACCAGCGACGACTTCCTCTTCGCTGCTATCCACAATGTGGTGGAGACTCTCGTCATCGCCATCATCCTCGTGGTGCTCGTGGTATTCTTCTTCCTGCAGAACTTCAAGGCTACCATTATTCCTTCTATTTCGATTATCGTGTCTCTGCTGGGTACCTTTGCTATTGTTTCGCTGGCAGGTTTCTCACTCAACATCCTGACACTGTTTGCCCTTGTGCTTGCCATCGGTACAGTGGTTGACGATGCCATTGTGGTGGTCGAGGCCGTTATGGCGAAAATGGAGAACGGCATCAGTGATGCCCGTGAGGCAACCCGTCAGGCAATGAACGAGGTGTCGGTAGCCGTCGTCTCATGTACCTTGGTATTCATGGCAGTGTTCATCCCCGTCATGTTTATGCCGGGAACCTCAGGCACGTTCTTCACCCAGTTCGGTGTGACCATTGCTTCGTCTGTCGGTCTGTCGTGTATATCAGCCCTGACGCTGTGTCCTGCCCTCTGCGCCATTATGATGCGCGTAACAGAAGGCAAAAAGGAAGGCAAAGGTCTGACTTACTACACGAAAAAAGCATATACCGTTAGTTATAATGCTATATATAATAAATATAGCAAGAGCGTTCAGAAGTTCATCAAGCGCCCCGTTCTTGCCTGGAGCCTCCTGGCATTGTCTGCCGTACTGCTGGTGTTCTTCATGAAGAGTCTGCCTTCAGGTCTTGTTCCTCAGGAGGACCAGGGCGTGTTCCTTGCTGAGATTCAGGCACCTGAGGGAACCACATTGAAGCAGACGCGTGAGATGGTCAAGAAGGTGGAAGAAAAAGTCAAAAAGATACCCGAACTGGAAAGCTACGCTGTTGCCTGTGGTTATGGTATGTTGTCGGGTGCCGGTTCCAACTACGCCACAATGGTGGTGCGCCTGAAGAACTGGGACGAACGTCCTGGCATCAACCACCTCATTGACCTCGTCCTCGGTCGTTTCTACTATGACTGTCAGGACATCAAGAATCTGAGGGTGTTACCCTTCCAGATGCCACAGATTCCCGGCTACGGTACGAGTAATGACGTTTCTCTGATTGTCGAGGATCCCACCGACGGCAACCTGTCGGAATTTGCAAAGCATACTGAAAAATTCCTTGCCAAGTTGTCTCAACGTCCGGAAGTGTCTTCCGCCATGACGACCTATTCAGAGCGTTTCCCGAAGTATCAGGTGGATGTCGATGCAGCCCAGTGCTATCGTGCCGGCGTGACACCTCAAGACGTACTTAATACGCTTGGTGCTTACTGCGGTGGTGCATATATCGGTAATTTCAACCAGTATGGTAAGGTGTACCGCATTATGTCCTCTGCTTCGCCCGAGTATCGCCTCGATCCGCAGTCACTGCAGAACATTTTCATGCAGGTGAAGGATGGCAAGATGGCTCCCATGTCCGAGTTCGTCTCCCTGAGTGAGATTGTTGGTCCGTCCAACATCGAACACTTCAACCTGCTACAGAGCATCACCTGTTATGTGACACCTGGTAGTGGCTACACCGAAGGCGATGTTCATAGGGTTATTGCAGAGGTGTTTAAGGAAGAGATGCCAAGTACGGCAACCTTTGAATATAGCGGTATGTCGCGCGAGCTGGAGGAGGCTGCTGGTTCTAATGCCACCTCTCTTATCTATATCATCTGCGCCATCCTCATCTACCTTATCCTTGCCTCACTCTACAACTCGTGGTTCACACCATGGGCTGTGCTGTTCAGTGTGCCGTTCGGACTGATGGGTGCTTTCGTGTTTGCATTCTTCGGAAGCCAGTTAGGTCTGCCAGGTATGGACAACAACATCTACCTACAGACCGGTGTCATCATGCTGATCGGTTTGCTGGCAAAGACGGCGATTCTGATTACCGAGTTTGCCACGGAGCGCCGTGCACAAGGTATGAGCATACGCGATGCTGCCTTCGAAGCATGTAAGGAACGTCTGCGTCCTATTCTGATGACGGTCGCCACGATGATTATCGGTATGGTTCCCCTTGTGATTACGGGTGGAGCTGGTGCCAACGGTAACCGTGCCCTCGCACTCGGTGTCATCGGAGGTATGAGCATTGGCACCGTGGCACTGCTCTTCGTTGTGCCCGCCTTCTTCATCGTGTTCCAGAAACTGCATGAGCGCTTCCAGGGAGCGGTGAAAGTGAAGAGTGAAGAATGAAGAGTGAAGAATTTGCTACCGCTACTTCATTCGCAGTTAATTATGAATTATGAATTATGAATTATGAATTTTAAGAATATCTTTGCCGCTGCAGCCGTGAGCCTTCTGCTCACGGGCTGCGGCATATATAATAAGTATGAGCAGAAGACCCAGACACCCGCCGACATCTTCGGCAACAGTCAGGAAATGAAGAGCGCTACAGGCGAAACATCCATCGCCCAGATGTCGTGGCGTGAGTTCTTCACCGACCCGCTGCTCCAGCAACTCATTGAACAGGTACTGGCAAACAATACCGACTTGAATTCTGCCCGCATTGCCGTGGAGAAGTCACAAGCCTCGCTGACAGCCGCCAAACTTGCCTATCTTCCGGCACTCCAGTTAGCACCGCAGGGTACCTTGTCCAAGTTTGACAAGAATCCCTGGTCTAAGACCTATGACCTACCGCTGCAGCTGTCAATGGACATCGACGTGTTTGGTTCCATCACTAACAAGAAGCGTGCAGCCAAAGCCGTGCTCCTGCAGGCTCAGATGCAACAGGAGGCTGTACGTGCTAATCTGATTTCGATAACGGCACAGCAGTATTTCCTGCTGCAGGTGCTCGACCGACAGTTGGAAATCCTTACGCAGACCGACAGTCTGTGGAACAAGTCACTTGACACTGAGAAGGCACTGTGGGAGAACGGTAAGGCATATAGCACTGCTGTCAACCAAATGGAAGCATCCTATTTGAACGTGAAGACACAAATAGTGGACACCCGTCGCTACATCCAGTCCATCGAGAATGCTATCTGCCAACTATTAGCCCTCACCCCCCAGCACATCAATCGCCAGAAGTGGGGTAATACGACCCTGCATCATGCTGATGCTCAAGGCGATGGCGCAGATCGGATGTTCGACACCAAGTACCTACACATTGGCATACCAGCCCAGATGCTTGAATACCGTCCTGACATCCGTATGGCAAACCACGCCATGGAGGAGGCTTTTTACAACACGCAGGCTGCACGCTCGGCATTCTATCCACAGATCACACTCAACGGCTCTGTCGGATGGACCAATAATGCCGGTGAGATTGTCAACCCAGGCAAACTGCTGCTCTCTGCCATCGGACAACTCACACAGCCCATTTTTGCCCGTGGCCGTCTGATTGCAGGAAAGAAGATTGCCCAACTCACCGAGGAAGACCTGCAGAAGAAGTATGTGCAGACCGTCATCAATGCCGGCAACCAGGTCAATGAGGCAATGGCGGACTGTATGGCTGCCCGTGAGAAGAACACCTACTACCAGCGTCAGGTTCAGGTGCTCCGTGAGGCCTACACTGGCACCCATGAGCTCATGGACAACGGTAAGGCAAGCTACCTTGAAGTGCTCACGGCTCAGGAGTCACTGCTGAACGCCCAACTCGATCAGGCAATGAACATGTACGACGCTGCCGAAGCCGTCATTGCACTGTATATTGCCCTCGGAGGCGGCTCAAAATAAACAAACCTCACAGGGGAACTATTTCCCTGTGAGGCTATTAATACTTGCAACGATTAATTCTTATTGCCATGTCACATTTAGAACCCTTGATAGCCGACCTTGCACTGATCCTCATCTGCGCAGGAGTTATGACTCTCCTCTTCAAGAGTCTTAAACAGCCTATTGTTTTAGGATATATCGTAGCGGGATTCCTCGCCTCTCCGAACATGCCCTACATGCCCAGCGTTACTGACATGCATGGCGTTCATGTTTGGAGTGAGATAGGTGTTATCTTCCTGCTGTTCGCCCTCGGTCTGGAGTTCTCATTCAAGAAAATCTTGAAGATGGGAGCAGCACCCATCATCGCCGCTTTATCCATTATCCTGTGCATGATGTACGTCGGTGCATGCGCAGGTGAGCTCTTCGGATGGAGCCGAATGGACTGCATCTTTCTGGGAGGCATGCTAGCAATGTCTTCTACTACCATCATCTTCAAAGCCTTTGACGACATGGGTCTACGACAAGAGCGTTTTGCCGGACTGGTGCTCAGCGTGCTCATTATCGAGGACATCCTTGCCATCGTGCTCATGGTGATGCTCTCTACGATGGCTGTCAGCAAGGAGTTTGAAGGTACCCAGATGCTCAACTCCATGATGACACTGGGTCTTTACCTCGTACTCTGGTTCACAGTCGGACTCTATTTCATCCCCTTGATACTCCGCAAAATTAAGCACCTGATGAACGACGAAACGTTGCTCATTATCTCCCTTGCCCTTTGTTTCGGCATGGTGGTGGCAGCCTCTGCAGCAGGATTCTCAGCCGCCTTCGGTGCTTTTGTCATGGGCAGCATACTTGCTGAGACCATTGAAGCAGAACAGATAGAGCACCTCGTAGCTCCGGTGAAAAACCTCTTCGGTGCCATCTTTTTCGTGTCTGTCGGAATGATGGTCGACGTAAACCTTATCATCGAGTACATCGTGCCCATCATCAGTATTATCGCTGCCGTCATGCTGGGGCAGACCATCCTGAGCACCTGCGGTTTCCTGCTCTCAGGTCAGTCGCTAAAAACCTCTATGCAATGCTCGTTCTCACTGACACAAATAGGTGAGTTCGCCTTTATCCTGGCTACTCTTGGCACATCGCTCGGTGTCACCAGTGACTTCCTTTATCCCATCGTTGTTGCCGTGTCAGTCTTTACGACATTCACCACACCTTATATGATACGTCTGGCAGAGCCTGCCTATATGATGGTAGCTCGCACACTGCCAGCCAAGTGGATGGCAAGACTGGAGCGAAACAAGGACGAAAGCGACGAGAAAGCTCCCGACGAACTTCAGCAGATGTATGACAAATGCTTCAAGCATTTCGTATTCAACATGCTAATCAACAGTGTGCTCTGTATAGCTATTATGTCAATCATGTACTATTACGGTCAATCGTTGATAGCCAGTTTAGTTCCTGAGCAGTGGAGTCACCCCATCACAGCTCTCGTCGCCCTCATCCTATGCGCTCCCTTCCTGTGGATGTTGCTACGAGCAGGTGCCAACAGCCCCGAAATCAACAAACTATGGGCGAGTGGATCGCACTGGCGTGTTAGGATAACTGCCTATGGACTGCTTCGCATTCTGATTACGGCTGTCTTTGTCAGCTACTTCGTCAACTATGCCATGCCCTGGAGTACCTGGCTCGGAATGTTCGCCCTGGTAGCAATTATGTTTATCATCTACTATTCATCCATTCTGGAAAAGAAAAGCAATAAATTGACTAAGAACTTCACTGACAATCTGAGTGCAAGGGAACAATTGAAAAAACAATCTCACGAGGGGGAATAACCCCCTTGTGAGATTTCAACACTTCATACTCACCACTCAAAGCTCTTAAACCGGCAACGTAAAAACAAATCGGGCACCCTCCGTATAACTAGTATCAAGTGTAATGTCACCACCGAGGCGACGAGCCACACTACGACTTAACGGAAGTCCGATACCCACCCCTTTCTTGAACTCATCCAACTGAACGAACTCACCGAAAATATCCTCCGCTTTCTCTGCGGGGACACCACATCCCGTGTCCTCCGCGATGATAGCGATGAAGGAGTTCTCCTGGACACACGACAACCGGATAGTACCACCAGATGGAGTGAACTTCACCGCATTATCTAACAGATGGGCAAGTGCCAGCACTGCCTCCTGCTCGGCGGTCTGTATCGTCAGGGTATCATCCACCTTCGTTATGAAGTCGAAATGATAGTCGGGTTTCTCAGAGATACCACTTTGCGTAATTGCCTGGGCACACAACTGATTGACACATACGGTATCAGTGCGGTCGATATGGGTACGGCTACTATTCTCTGAGAGTGACAGCAATCCGTTGATGAGTGTTGTGATACGATTGGTATTCTCCTGTATTTGAAGACTCGCCTCCTTCCGAACCTCGTCAGAGAGGTCGGCATCCGGCATCGCCATCATCTGTGAGAAACCAGAGAGAATATTCAACGGGGTACGTATCTCATGACTGACATTCTTGATAAAGTTACTCTTCATACGGTCTGACTCACCGGCACGATCGAGTGCCACCGTCAGTTCCGTATTCTTCACAGCAAGCTGCTTACCCATGGCGGACAGTTCCTCATTCTTCCTCCTCAACCTGCGGTTCATCCAATACCAATAACCCACCAGCAGGGCGAGGGCTATCGCGATGACGATGGCAGTGAACAGGAATGTCCTGCTACGTTCCAACTGGTGTTCCATCTCCATCTCACTGACACGGAACAGTGTGTTCAACTCGTTGATCTGTGTACGGGCATCCCTCTTATAAATCGAGTCCGTTCCCTCATACACACTCTTATACATCTGTGCCGCTTCCTCATAACGCCCCATCCCCCGGAGAATCTCCGCACGCTGTTCCTGAGCTATGACGATGGAGGATATATCGCCATAGCTCATGACCTGATCGTAATAGCGGGTACTATAGTCATACGCCTTGGCATAGTCCTTACGCTGCAAGTAAAGCTGGGCATAGGCATGCAGGACAGTCATCGGGATGAAGTCGCCACTTCCGTCAGAGCGTTTCTCCACCTCCTTGATATCCTGCTCCGCCTCATCCAGCATTCCCAGTCCCAGGTGCATCTCAGCACAGGAGAGATAATAGTAGGCATACCATACTTTGTAACTCAACGCATCACCCCTTTTCCTCTTGCTTTCCTCATCCACCAGATACTGTTTCCATTGCATAGTGACCACCTTCATCGCCTCATAGTTCTTCTTATCAACCAGCGCGTCACAGTAGTAAGAGAAGACATCACTGGTACATGACGGATACTCTTTCAGTTCCTTTATAAGTCTCAGACTCTGCCTATAACTGGCGATGGCCTCGTCCGTATACCCCATGTTCAGATAGGCAATACCCATGGCATAGTCAGCAAGGGCAAGTCCATATTTATCATCACGGTCCGTGGCATCCTGATGCATCCGCTTTACCTCCTGCAACCCCGTATTAACCTTTCCGCTGAACACATAGGTGTTCACCAGTAACAACCACGTATCATAATAGTAGTTCCACAAGCCATGCCCTCTGAAGAAAGCGAGGGTTTCCGGAACCAACATAATAAGTGAGTCATTCTTGTCATAGTTATACAGGTTGCTGAGACAATCACGACGCTGGTCCGCCTCTCGTATCAGGGATTCATCAGCACCCTTGACAGAGACGGAAAACGACAACGTCAGGAGAAAGAGGACGGTTCGATACATAGCGTCTTATTTTGTAATGGTCTGTAACTGACTGTCACCGGGTTTATAGAGTAATCCCGTACAGGTCTTCGCATCAACCTTGTAAGCCTTCATCTCTACCTTATCCCACTGAATCTGGTCGGTACGCTGGGCAAGGGGAACATGAGGAATCAGACTACCGTCACGAACGAGGATGACAGCAGGTATCTCACCTACCTTGATGGTCTGATAACCACCTTCATACACCTTTCCGCTCTGATAGTCTATCCACTTGCCACGAGGCAGGTAGACGGTACGGCTGTCACCAGTCTCCAACAAGGGAGCGACGAGGATCTGGGAGCCGAACATATACTCATCCTCCACCAGCCAGGCACCGGGGTCGTCAGGAAACTCCACCAACAAGGCACGTACCATCGGCAGTCCCCGCTCGGTACAGTCTTTTGCCTGTGCATAGACATACGGCATGAGCTTATATTTCATCTCAGCAGCCTGACGGAATGCCTTTGTAAACGACTCACTAATCAGCCAGGGCTCAGTGGGAGGTGCACCATGAGCACGGGTATGACTGGACAGGAAGCCGAAGGGCAGCCAACGGCGGTAGATATCCTCCGGCGACGCGGTCACGAAACCACCCATATCATGACTCCAGAACGAGAAACCACTCAGTCCGAAGGAAAGTCCGCCACGCAGGTCACCTAACATTCCCGTATTGGTGGTAGCGGCATCACCACCCCAATGGAGGGCATACCGCTGTGAGCCAGCCCATGCGGAGCGTGCCCAGATAACACCCTCACCGGGATGAGAGCGCTCCACCTGTTCCCATAAAGCTTTGTTATAACGTAACGGATAGAGGTTATGCTCATATTTTCCGCCACGACCACTATAGTAGAAGCCGTCATAGGGTGCTGCCTCGCCAAAGTCACACTTAATGGTGGAGACACCCTGACGCATCAGTCCCTCAATCTTTGACTGATACCAGCTGACAGTCTGCGGATTCGAGAAGTCGAGGACAGCATCCTCGTATGGCATACCGCCATCGGCATTCTTCACATGCATCCCCTTCTCCACGATCTCGCGGAAGAAGCGGTTCTTGGGAGTGAAATAAGGCAACTGCCACAGACAGGTATGGAAACCGTCTTTCCTCATCTGGTCGAGCATACCCTTCGGATCCTTAAAACGGTCTTTGGCAAACTCATAGTCACACTGCCAGTCGACCCCAAACCAACCGGTATCGAAATGAATCACATCGGATGGTATCTTATGCTGGCGCAACTGCTTGGCAATCTCCAAACCCTCCTCTTGTGAGAAATAGGTAATACGGCTCATCCACGTACCAAAGGTCCACAGGGGCAGCATCGGTGACTTTCCTGTGATATTGGTATACTCGTTGAGGATATCCTTCGGTTCTCCGAAGAACACGAAGAAGTCGAGTTGCTCGTCAGCCATAAACAGACGGTCTGCACCAATATAAGAAGCACCGAAGTCTGCTGTCACAGGAGCAGAGGTGTGCAGGAAAATACCATAGCCACGGTTAGAGAAGAAGAAAGGCACGGGCTTATACTGTCCGTCGGTCTCTGGGCCTTGCGGGTCCGTCACCATGATTTGTACCTTCTGACCTACCTTGTTCAAGGCACCGAACGACTCTCCACAACCATAGATACGCTCACCCGGGGCAATCGTCAACACGGGATTGACACTCCGGGAGTTGTCTGCACCACGTTTGATAAAGGAGAAGGGTAACAGTTTCACCTGTGACGAGTCATTATCTATGATATGACGGGTCTGTGTCATCACCTTGCCGTTCTTGTCTTTCAAGATGATACGCCAAGGGTATTTCTGTATCTCCACACTGCCATACTCCGTCCTGTACGCAACAATACCATCGTTGCGTACCAAACGCCATGCCGATGACGAGGGGACTGCCCCGGCAAGCATTAGACTCTCACTGTCTTTCCGTGGAGCCTCTATTGGTGATGTCGCCATGCGGATTCGTACACAGCGGGGACTGACGAAGTCAATTTTAAACGAAAGATTGGGGTCGTTGTCATATTGTGTGTCAGGGAAGTCGAGCATCTGCATCCTCACAGGCCAGTAGCCGTTGAGGTTGAATGCCTGACGGGGTGACAGACGATAGCGTTTCCAGTTTACCAGTCCTTCTCCTTTTGCCGCATCGAACGATGCCAGCGAGTCAGCAAGGAAATAGGTGTTACTCAAATCGGAGAAATCACCCGACTGGTCTTTGGGCATACACTGCAGGTACTGTACCCCTGCGGAAGTCTGCAACTGTGCCTGTGCCGCCATCGCGGCACCCAGCAAGCAAACCATACTAATTATCTTTCTCATAGCTTGATAGTATTTGATTTCAGTCCTATAGCCTTGGCGGTCAGTGTACCATGTCCACTAACCACGGCGAAGCAGCGTCCGAAGAACGCTTTACGCTTTGTGTCCTTGAAACGTTCCATGGAGGTTTGACAACCATTATCGACACCGATGATCTCTGCATCGGTCTCGAAGAACACCTGGTTCTCTGCCCATGGACAGCGATTGCCGTCCTTATCCACCACCTCTGCCTTGACGAAGGTAGTAGTCTTTCCCCTGTAGTCGATGCTGAGTTGGATATGGTCTGGCTGTCCTGCCGTCTTGATGACTTGCTCACGCACCTGTTTTCCAGCCTTACGTGCCACCACTTTCACCTCACCGGACTCATACTTCACACGCCACATGACATGATACTGATGACCATCCATCTTGCGACGAATACCTTGACTTTTACCATTAACAAATAACTCAACCTCATCAGCATGGTTATAATAACACCACATATCTATCTCCTGACCCTCCAGCCAGTTCCAATGAGGGAAAAGGTGCAAGACGGGCTGGTCAGTCCATTCACTCTGGTACATATAATACACATCCTTCGGCTGTCCAGCCAGATCAATGATACCAAAGTAGCTGCTGCGTGCCGGGAAGGAATAGGGAGTAGGCTCACCGATATAGTCGAAACCTGTCCAAATAAACTGACCACCCACATAGGGAGTATGTTTCACCACATCCCAAGTCTCTTCATGCGTACTAGACCATGAGGCATGCATATTGTCGTAAGCGGAACACATCATCGTAGGATCAGTATAGGGAAGCCACCACTCCTGGGGTGCCTTACGGATACTGTCCGACGGCATCATATAGAACCCTGTCGTCTGCAGTGCTGACACGCTCTCCGTCATGATAAACGGACGACCTGGGAAATTTTTGGGTACATCCTTAATCCACTCGTGGTGGTAGTTGAAACCAATCACATCAATCGCTTTGCCCTTAAACAGATGATTATTGGGGGATGGCTCATTACATCCTGCCGTGATGGGACGTGTAGTGTCATAACGACGCACTATCTCAGCAAGGTGGTCGGCAAGTAGTGTATTCACACTTGTCTCACCATCCTTCGCCAGCGTCGAGGCATCATGCCCGGCATTCAAGATAAGGTTTGCCTGCTCTAAGGTCAGGGTATCAGCCTCAGCAGATGACCACTGCTCCAACACCTCATTACCTATCGACCACATCAATATACACGGATGGTTACGGTCACGCAGTACCAGGTCGGCAAGGTCACGCTCATGCCACTCATCGAAGAAACGGGCATAGTCGTTCTGTGTCTTACGACGACGCCACATGTCAAACGACTCGTCCATGACAATCAAGCCCACCGTGTCGCACATATTCAACAACTCGGGGGCAGGAGGATTATGTGATGAACGGATAGCATTAACACCCATCGCTTTCAACTTTGTCAGTTTACGGTGCATGGCATCCTCGTTAACGACGGCACCGAGACAACCGAAGTCATGGTGTTCACAGACTCCATTCAACTTCATATTCTTACCATTGAGCCAGAACCCTGTCTGTGCATCGAAACGGAAGTCACGGAAAGCCGTCAGCGTCTCGTAGGCATCAACAGTTTTTCCATTGACCACCACTTCCGTCAGAAGCTTATAAGTATGGGGATCTGCTGGTGACCATAGCTGGGGCTCTGGAACCCTTATGGTTGACGAAAGTCCTTTAGCACTCCCTATCTTTTTCCCTGTGGCATCATACAGTGTGTTTACCACCTGTACCTTCTCGTTTGTGACACCATCAAGTGTCACATAGGCTGCCACCGTCCACCACTTCCTGTCAGCTACAGTAACGGGGAGGGTCTTTACATGCGTTCCCCAATGTGCCACACGCACCTTACCGGTCTTGGTAAACCACACATGGCGATAGATTCCACAACCGGAATACCAACGTGAATTAGGTTGGTCACTATTGTCTACACGCACAGCTATCACATTACTTCCTTTCTTCAGAAACTGTGTTATCTCATATTCGAATGAGCTGTAGCCATAAGGTCGATGACCTACTTTCTGTCCGTTTACATAGACCGTAGAATTCATATACACACCATCAAACTCGATGAAATAACGGCTCTGTAGAGCGTCATCACCTGAAAGTGTGAACGTTTTCCGATACCAACCGATACCACCAGGCAAGGCTCCCCCACCCGCTCCCGAGGGATTAGAGGCAAGGAAATCACCCTCTATCGCCCAGTCATGGGGTAAGTTGAGCATACGCCAATGTCCATCCTGATACGAACTACCCGCCATCTGTGCGGAGTCAGCAAGGATGAAACGCCATCCTGCATCAAAGTTCTGACGCTCACGAGCCTGTGAGTAAATTGCAGCCATCAACACGGCTGTTAAAAGAAAGATTCTGTTATGCATATTTTGTCTCAGGTTATTTTATGACCACAAAATTACGAAAAGTCGGGGGCAAAACAAAGAATTTTATTCTTTTTTTCCATTATAAGGGATAATTTTACCTAATTATAGCCGAAAATGAATTATCTTTGCACCATATATCAAAGAATATTGTATGAAGATAGTTATATTAGACAGCTATGGTGCTAACCCAGGAGATTTATCTTGGGATGGACTGAATGAAGTGGGACCTGTGACCATCTATGACCGCACAAAACCAGAAGAGACAGTTGGCAGAGCTGCTGATGCAGAGATCCTGTTAACCAACAAGGTCATCATAGGGCGCAAAGAGATAGAGCAGTTGCCCAAGCTCCGCTATATCGGTGTACTGGCAACAGGCTATAATGTTGTTGACACACAGGCTGCCCATGAGCGGGGCATTGTGGTGACCAACGTACCTGCCTACAGCACGGAGAGTGTGGCACAGATGGTGTTCTCTCACCTGCTGACGGTAGTCAACCACACAGAACACTATGCCCTACAGAACCGGAACGGACGTTGGAGCAGTAATCCTGACTTCTGTTATTGGGACACCCCTTTGACTGAAATTGCCGGTAAGACGTTTGGCATCGTCGGACTGGGGAATATCGGCAGTCGGGTAGCTGAGATAGCCATTGCCTTTGGTCTCAAGGTGAAGGCACTGACCTCAAAGCCAGCCGATGCTCTCCCTGCCGGTATTGAGAAGACTGACTTTCCTACGCTGCTCTCCACGACAGATATCCTGTCACTGCATTGTCCGCTGACAGACGACACCCGTCATCTCATCAATGCCGAGGCACTGCGTCAGATGAAACCCACCGCCATCCTCATCAATACGGGGCGTGGTCCTTTGGTGAATGAGGCGGATGTGGCAGAGGCACTGTCATCAGGACATCTTGCAGCCTATTGCGCCGATGTCCTCAGCGAAGAACCGCCAAGAGCAGAAAACCCATTGTTAGGGCTGCCCAATGCCTATATCACCCCACATATTGCCTGGGCAACTCGTGAAGCTCGTATCCGACTGCTGAACGTTGCTATCTCCAATGTAATAGCATTTACCGAAGGACGTTCGCAGAATAGGGTATGAATACTTATTGGCGAAAAGAGTGCAAACATTTTTAATCGTAGGCGATTATTTTATTAAAAGATATTAAAAATCTGGCGTTATATCATACCATATCAGAAATAATATATAACTTTGCATCGTGAACGACTAAAAGAACTTTATGAGTAGTGAGAATCTAAAACTGAACCGTCAAGGTTGTTTCCGCCTTTATACTGCCACACGGCTGTTGATACAGGTCTATCAGCCCTGGTTCGCTCAGTTAGGTATTACCTATACACAGTATCTGGTACTGATGGTACTTTGGGAGCAGGACAACTTGCCGCTGAATGCCATCTCACGTCGACTCTATCTCGAGAGCAACACTCTGACACCGCTCATCAAGCGTATGGAGACGATGAAAATGGTGACGCGTAAAAAAAACAAAGACGATGCCCGTCAGACCATCGTTGCTTTGACCGAACATGGACGTGCACTACAAAAACAGGCAGTTACCATCCCCAATTGCATGACTGAGGTGCTGCACCAGCGGGGAATAAAAGATGAGGAGTTTGCCACCATGATTCCTACTCTCGACCATCTGATTGAGGCGCTATCAAAATAAGAGGCTCAGTACCTGAACTACATCGAGAAGTTAGGATACGAGAACTTCCTCGCTGCCATGATGTAAAGCATCCCCAAACGGTGAGAAAGACCATAAATCCGCTGGCAACCACAGTTGTCAGCGGATAGTTTTTATATTATAAAAGGTATTGCGCTATCACAGCACAGGCTTCTGCATCGGCTAGAGCATGGTGATGACGGGTAAGTTCATATCCACAAGCTGCAGCTACGGTATGAAGCTGGTGGTTGGGCAACGAGTTACCGAACTGACGACGGGCAGCGGTAAGCGTATCATAGAAACGAAAACCAGGATAGTCCATCTGATAGACCTTGAACACACTCTTCAGACAACCTTCGTCAAAACGAGCATTATGGGCGACAAAAGGAATTTGGGCTATCAGATCTTTCCGATTGTCAAATTGCAATTGGTCTGAGAAGAACGCATCGGTGATACGTTCCTCCAACCGCCCCCAAACCAGAGGGAAGACCTGTGCATCATCCGTATCGTTATGTCCCAGCCCATGCACTCGCTGACAGAAGTAACTATAGAAGTTTGGCTCTGGCTGGATAAGGCTATAAAATGTATCAACAATCTGTCCATTGCGGACCATGACCACTCCCACGGAGCAGACACTCGACGAATGCTGATTAGCCGTTTCAAAATCGATAGCAATAAAATCCCTAATCATAATAATTCCTGTCCGAATATTGACACTGGTAAACGACGTAAAGTGATGCAAAAATAGTCAAAAAAAATAATTTCCCACCCAGTTTAGACAGATTCCTCATCTTTATGAATGCAAATTTATATGTATTCTCTTCGTTTAATCGGAATTTTGCACTAATTTTGTGCCAAGATTAATTAAACAAGAATAATATGACACCACAAGAAGAAAGGAATCAAAAACTTGCGGAGAAGATGATTAAAAATCTGAACCGTCGTAACATGGAGGCATTCTACTGCCCTACAGGAGAAGAGGCAGTCAGAAAAGTCTCAGAACTCATTGCAGACGGAAGTACCGTAACATGGGGTGGGACTGCAACTGTCCGTGACCTTGGTATTCCCGAAGTATTGAAAAAAAGGAAATCGCTCCATGTGCTTGACCGTGACACCACAGAAACCCCAGAGGAGAAGGAAGCCATATATCTCAAAGCTTTCACGGCTGATGTATACCTGACGAGTGCAAATGCCATATCAGAGGATGGCGTAATTGTAAATATCGACGGTAATGGCAATCGTGTTGCCGCTATCACCTGGGGACCTAAAAAAGTTATCTTCGTCATCGGACTTAACAAAGTTGCCCAGACGGCAGAGGCAGCTTTGGCAAGGGCAAGAAGTACGGCATCACCCATTAATGCTCAGCGTTTTGACATCAACACACCCTGTAGAATAGATGGCATATGTCATAACTGCAATTCACCAGAAAGCATTTGCAGTTATGTCCACTTCCTGAGAAACAGCAGGAACAAGGGACGGCATGTTGTCGTGCTTGTTGGTGAGGAGTTAGGTTATTAGAGCATGAGTTACTTTTGCATCTGTTACTAGAAATATTTATCAAGATATGAAGAAAATTATCATTATTGATGGAGGTCCACGTAAGACGTTCAATACTGCCTCAATGTTACAAAAGATTGCCGAAGGAGCAGCATTATTCATTTCCTAATTTACGGACGACCCGACAGGGGTTACCTACGGCTATTGAATCAGAAGGAATATCCTTAACTACAACAAGTCATAGAACTGCTCACTACGCATCTTCTCAAATTCGGTCATAGCAGTTTCATTTTTGTTTGTTGAATATCAGTTTCATGGTCTCTGGGTCGAGCGGCTGCATGGTAGGCAGTTTCAGACTCTTCACCATATGCATGGTGCCCTGTTTATACTTCTGGAAGTGCTCGGTCTTGATATGGTTCTGATAGGCTTCCTCTGAGGCATAGATCTCAAGGATGCGTATCTGCGTGGAGTCTGCAGCACTCTGCATCGGAAAGAGACAGATGACTCCCGGCTCACACTCCACACTCAGCCGGTCTACCTCGTTGGCAAACTGCAGGTATTCTTTCAGATACTCGGGATAGAGCTCGATTTCTGCCAATCGCACTATCATTGTCTCGTTATTTACTGGCGTTGCCTTTTCTTGTGCTACAGCCGTGACGGATAGCACAAAGGCGAACAACATCATAATAAGTTTCTGTTTCATTGCCATTTTATTCAACATTTTATTCCGCGACACACGCAGGTCAGAGTTTCCAAGTTTTACGTATTCCTGCTTAATCACTCTGCAAAGATACAGTAATTCTATTAAACAGGGACTATACCATTTACAGAAATATCAACCTTTTTTACAGATTACCGACTATTTGATAAATATCGGAGATTATGTCAAAGAAATTTTGTACCTTTGCAGTCAGAAGGCTACGAACCGCGATGACGATAGACTTGTACATCAACAAAGCAAATGACTACGCACAGGACATCGGTGCGCCAGTCTATCATCCCCATGTCTCAGTGATTCACTACGACGAGGTTGGTGAGATACGACATACACTGAATCGTATCAACTGCTACGGAATTTTCTTGCAGAAGGATTTTCCGGAAGGGTTGACTTATGGTATAGGCACCTATCATGAGGGCGATGGCTCACTCATGGCATACTCCCCAGGACAGATTGGCGGTAAGTTGGATGATGGCACACTTCAGCGGTACCACGGCTGGGTGTTGCTATTCGACCATGAGTATATCCAAGGATCATTAATAGAACAAAAGCTCGAAGGGTATCATTTCTTCTCATACTATTCAAACGAAGCACTCATTCTGACCCCAGAAGAAAAGGACATTCTTTCTCAGTTAATGGCAAACCTGCGCAAGGAACTGGAGCTACAGTCTAATGTATTTGGGCACGATGACATTGTCAAAAATTACATTCTTCTAATCCTTGACTACTGCAACCGCTTTTATTCCCGCCAGTTCAAGGAAATGACTGCTAAAGGTAGCGACATCCTCAGTCGATTCCAACAGGTACTGAACAATTATTATGCTTGTGGCAAACAGAAGTCGGACGGACTGCCAAGCGTAAAATATTGTGCATGCGAACTATGTCTTTCACCCAGCTATTTTGGTGACATCATAAGAGATGCACTTGGCGAGAGTCCGAAGGATTATATACGGGGATTCATCATTATGCGTGCCAAGAACCTCATTCTAAGTGGCAAGTCCATCGCTCAAATTGCTGAAGAATTAGGATTTGAATATCCACAGCATTTTACCCGTATGTTCAAGAAGACTACTGGTAAGACACCAAGACAATTCCTTGACGAACGGCGCAAGAAATAACTTTCCTCATTTCAGGTAGTTTTATCTGTAATCTGTCTATACGGGTATTAAACTTATCGTCGTACCTTTGCGACGGATTAAGAAAGACAAGAAAATGAAACCTTATGTTATTTGCCACATGATGGCTTCGCTCAACGGCAGGATTAACCGCGAAATCGTACTGACAATAGCCTTGTCTTTACTTTTATTATCGTGCAGCAGCGAAGACACTCAGGCGCAGACGTCATACTATGAAACCATGACACAAAAGATGTACATCACAATAGGTGAAAGGACAGAGTCAGTTACACTTGCTGATAATAGTGCCACACAAGCACTTGTGAAAAAACTCCAGCAAGCATCTGTCGCAGTGACACTCAATTCGTATGGGGACTTTGAGATATGGGGAGCATTGGGTTTCACGCTGCCTACGAGCAACGAACAAATAAATGCACAGCCGGGGGATGTCATCCTTTACGGCGGTAGAAACATCTGTATTTTCTATGGTACGAACTCATGGAGTTACACCCGTTTAGGAAAGATTGACAACTTGTCGGCAAGCGAGCTGAGAGCTTTTCTCAAAGCGGGTGAAAGCAATATTGGTGTTACGCTGTCACTTAACAACCCTACAAGCATCAGAAGTGTAAAAACAGACAAGTCTTCTTTCAGGACCTACACCCTGCAAGGCACGGTGGCACAGACCGGACAGAAAGGTATTGTCATTCAGAACGGGAAGAAAATAATAAAATGAAGAGAATATTAATAATGACGGCCTTTTTCAGTGGAATACTGATGGGCTGCACTGAAAACAAACAATCAAAATCAGAAGATAATATGCAGAAGCTAGAACTGACACAGGAGTGGGATAAAGTGTTCCCTCTGAGCGACAAGGTGAACCACCGAAAGGTGACATTTGAAACACAGTATGGACTGACCCTCGCAGCC
>OCVV012886781.1_pt1 | contig 48031 bp, 46 predicted proteins | sample 1539721 | NCBI WGS metagenome assembly OCVV01 (sample SAMN02144230, study PRJEB22623) | gut metagenome | biome: sheep rumen | host: Ovis aries | place: New Zealand | reverse complement strand
ATTTCCCCTCGGCTAACAACGCATCGTGATTGTTCCGGCGCAATTGCGAGTGTCGTTCTAAGTAGTTCAGTTAGTGGGAAGTTTTAGTAAGTTACTAAAATACAGTACAAAATACAGCACAAAGGCATGCTAAGAAAAGGAGAGAAAAATGTTCAAGGCTAATTCAGACTACTTAAAACTGCGCGGAAGTTATCTGTTTTCAACCGTAGCAAACAAGCAAAAGGCTTTTCAGGCAGCAAATCCTGATAAGAAGATAATAAGACTGTCCATAGGTGATGTTACCCAGCCGTTGGCACCGGTTATCATAGATGCCCTTCACAAGGCTGTTGATGAGATGGCTGTTGCTGAGACTTTTCATGGATATGCTCCGGATCTGGGATATGAGTTTCTGAGAAAAGCTGCTGCCGAGAATGACTACAGGGCAAGAGGCTGTGATATAGCTGATGATGAGATTTTTATTTCTGACGGTGCAAAGGGCGACTGTGGAAATATACAGGAAATCTTCGCAAAGGATTGTAAGGTTGCAGTCTGTGATCCTGTTTATCCCGTGTATGTTGACACAAATGTCATGGCAGGAAGGGCCGGCGTTTTTGATGAGGCAAGCGAGACATGGTCCGATGTGATATACATGCCTTGTACGGCTGAAAACAATTTCATGCCCGAGATACCTGCAGAGACCCCTGATATCATCTATCTCTGCTTCCCCAACAATCCTACCGGAGGAGTTATTACCAAGGATGCTCTTCAGGGATGGGTTGATTATGCGAACAAGGTGGGAGCTGTGATAATATATGATGCTGCTTATGAAGCATATATCAGTGAGGAGAATATCCCGCACAGCATATATGAGTGTGAAGGTGCAAGGACCTGCGCGATAGAGATACATTCATTCTCAAAGAATGCTGGCTTCACGGGAGTTCGTCTCGGTTATACTGTGATACCTAAGGATCTTAAGTGCGGTGATGTACAGCTTCATTCCCTCTGGGCGAGGCGTCATGGAACAAAATACAATGGTGCTCCTTACATCATCCAGAAAGCGGGAGAGGCCGTTTATTCTGCTGAGGGAAAGAAGCAGCTTGCAGAACAGGTGGCATATTATATGAGAAATGCGGCTTATATTTCAAACGGACTTAAAGAAGCAGGATATGAAGTATATGGTGGTGTGAATGCTCCTTATATCTGGCTTAAGACACCTGGCAATATGACCAGCTGGGAGTTCTTTGACAAAATGCTTGAGGAAGCAAATGTAGTGGGAACCCCCGGATCCGGATTCGGCCCCAGCGGCGAGCATTATTTCAGACTGACGGCATTTGGCAGCTATGAGAATACAGTAGAGGCAATAGACAGGATAAAGAAGATGTAATTGATTTCGTTATGATCTATTATTGTGAAAGGAGCGGCATATGAGCAGAGTTGCGGTTTTCTTTGCTGACGGGTTTGAAGAGATTGAAGCACTGACTCCTGTTGATATACTTCGCAGGGGTGGTATCGATACGGTAACGGTTTCTATAGGTGAAGATCTTACGATACACGGTTCGCATAATATCGACATAAAGGCTGACATAAGGATTTCAGAGCTTGATTTTGACAGCGTGGACATGATAGTTCTTCCCGGGGGGAAGATTGGCCATCAGAACCTTGAAGCCTGTAAAGCGCTCACTGATAAGATAGCTGAGTTTAATGAGGCAGGGAAGTTTGTTGCAGCTATATGTGCCGCACCTACCATACTGGGCAGGATGGGAATACTTAAAGGACATGATGCAACCTGCTATGGAGGAATGGAGGCGGCACTTGAAGGGGCGAATAAGCTGACGGACAGTGTTGTAGTATCGGGAAATATCATTACTTCCAGAGGAATGGGCACAAGCGTTGAGTTTGGTTTGAAGCTGCTGGAAGTACTTACGGACAAGGCTAATGCAGACAGGATAGCCGCTTCCGTAATGGTGCCGGGATTTTGAAATATTTATTAAAATATCTTAAAAACTATAAGCTCGAATGTGTGCTGGGGCCGTTGTTCAAACTGCTGGAAGCATCATTTGAGCTTTTTATTCCATTACTGGTACGCCGTATAATTGATATTGGTGTAGCAGGCAGGGATGCGGATTATATCATAAAGAATGGTGCGCTGATGGTGGCACTTGGTCTCATTGGCCTTGTGTGTTCGCTGGCTGCACAGTACTTTTCCGCAAAGGCTGCAGTTTTTGCATCCGCAGCTATCAAAAGTGATGTATTCAGAAACATAATGTCCCTCTCATATTCTGAGATTGATAATATCGGAACATCCACAATGATCACAAGGATGACAGGGGATATAAACACCCTGCAGAACGGTATAAATATGAGTCTGCGTCTGCTGCTCAGATCGCCCTTTGTTGTATTTGGGGCTGTGATCATGTCTTTCTTTATCGACCTGAATGCAGCCGGTATATTTGTACTGACTGTAATCTTTCTGGCTGTTGTGGTCTATGGTGTGATGTTCATAACGGCACCGCTGCATAAAAATGTTCAGGGGAAGCTTGACACTGTCACATTATCTTTGAGGAGTTCGCTAAATGGCGTGCGTGTCATCCGTGCCTTCGGTCTGGAAAAAAGCATGCAGAAAGAGTTTACGGATGCCAACGGTGACCTGGTGCAGCTTCAGTTAAGAACAGGCAAGATTTCTGCACTTTTGAATCCGGTGACATTTGTAATGATAAACGGGGCGGCAATATGGCTCATATGGAGCGGGGCGATGAGCGTGGATGCAGGAACGCTTACTCAGGGCTCCGTTGTTGCTCTTATAAATTACATGTCACAGATACTGGTTGAGCTTATAAAACTTGCAAATATGATAGTGCTGATCACAAAGTCCATAGCATGTGCAGACAGGATAGCGGCATTGCTTAATACTAAGCCGTCAATGACAGAAGGTACAGTGGATAAAGAATGGACAGGTGCAGCCTGCAGGGTTGATTTTGAAAATTGCGCATTAAAGTATGGCAATTCAGGTGAAAATGCACTGGATGGAATATCATTTTCAGTGATGCCCGGAGAGATCATTGGTGTGATAGGCGGTACAGGATCGGGAAAGACTACGCTTATTAATCTGATACCGCGATTTTATGATGTATGTGAAGGCAGAGTTAAGGTTGATGGTACAGATGTAAGGGAATACAGGTACAGTGCCCTTAGAAAAAGGATTGCCGTGGTACCGCAGAGATCAGTGCTGCTTTCGGGAAGCATCAGGAAGAATATGCTTATGGGAGCTGAGAATGTTTCTGATGATGAGATTTACAGCGCTTTGAAAACTGCCGAAGCTTATGAAATCGTAATGGGGAAAGAGGGAGCACTTGATTATATGGTGTCACATGACGGAACTGACTTTTCGGGCGGACAGAGGCAGCGGCTATGTATAGCCAGGGCACTGTTGAAGAAACCGGGGATACTTATACTTGATGACAGTACTTCGGCACTTGATTATGCAACCGATGCAGCCCTTAGGAAAAATCTCAGGTCTCTGGCGCAGTCCCCGACGGTTTTTATTGTATCGCAGCGTACGGCATCCATAATGCATGCGGATAAGATAATCGTTCTGGATGAAGGCAGGGCTGTGGGTCAGGGAACACATGCGCAGCTGCTGGAATGCTGTTCTGTTTACAGGGAGATTTATGAGTCACAGAATTAAAGTATGAAGGATTTAATGTAACGTTTAAATCAGAGCATGAATGATTCAAAAAAGAATGAGAAAAAAAATACGGCAGCGGAAAATCTGCGTATCATAAGGCGTATCCTGCATTACCTGCGCAAATATATTTTTTTCCTTATTGCGGCTTTTGTTTTTGCAGGAATATCTTCTATGCTGGCACTTTACATTCCCGTGCTTACAGGTGATGCTGTGGACCTGATAGTGAAAAAGGGTAATGTTGATTTTGAAGGATTAAAGATTATCCTGACAGAGATGGCGACCATAATCGCAGTGTGCGCCACATCACAGTGGATAACTAATGCCTGCAATAACCATGTGGCCTACAGCACAGTGAGGGATATAAGAAATGATTCCATAAAAAAAGTCAATGCGCTTTCTATTGCATACCATGATGCACACAGAACGGGAGAAACAGTTAACAGGGTGATCTCAGACGCAGACCAGTTTTCTGACGGATTATTGCTCGGTTTTACGCAGTTCTTTACAGGACTCATTACCATAATCGGAACACTTGTGATGATGCTTACCATAGACTTAAGGATCACCGTCTTGGTAGTGGTGATGACGCCGCTTTCCATTCTCGTGGCATCTTTTATCGCGTCATCGTCTTTCAGATTCTTTAAAGAGCAGTCGGAGAAGCGCGGCGAGCAGACCGCGATCATTACGGAAATGATAGAGCAGGAAAAACTTATGATAGCTTTCTCGGCAGAGGGTGAAGCATCTGGAGCTTTTGATGCAAACAATGAGAAGCTGGCAAAGGCTTCCCTGAAAGCAACCTTTGTATCTTCCCTTACCAATCCGTCTACAAGATTTATAAATAATATGATCTATGCCTGTGTGGCAATATTTGGTGCAATGCTTGTTGTAGGCGGAGAAATGAGTGTGGGTGCACTTACTGCCTTTCTTGGGTATGCGAACCAGTATACAAAGCCTTTTAATGAGATTTCAGGAGTGGTTACCGAACTTCAGAATGCCCTTGCCTGTGCCGGGCGTCTGTTTGAGCTGATTGATGAGAAAACAGATGAGGGGGAACCTGCATTGCTTACTGAGTTTGACACAAAAGGCGAAGTAGAGCTAAAGGATGTATCTTTTTCCTATGATAAAAATAAGGAGCTTTTGAAAAACGTAAATATCCATGTGAATCCCGGAGAAAGGTATGCAATAGTGGGACCTACAGGGTGTGGCAAGACTACTCTCATCAACCTGCTTATGCGTTTTTATGATGTTGATTCCGGAAAGATACTGGTGGACGGTACTGATATAATGAGTGTGGAAAAACGTGCCCTGCGCAGGGAGTATGGCATGGTTCTTCAGGATACATGGCTCAAGCCGGGGACTATAAGGGAGAATATAGTTATGGGAAAGCCTGATGCAGGCGAGGATGAAATGATACGGGCCTGCAGGAATTCCCATGCACATTCGTTTATAAGGCAGCTTGAGCATGGGTATGATACTGTGATAGGCGAGGATGGCGGAGCACTGTCGCAGGGACAGAAGCAGCTTATCTGTATATCCAGAGTGATGCTTGCGCTTCCGCCAATGCTCATACTTGACGAGGCAACCAGTTCAATAGATACCAGGACAGAGCTTAAGATTCAGGATGCTTTTGCGGAAATGATGCGGGGTAGGACCAGCTTTATCGTGGCCCACAGACTGTCTACCATAAGAAAAGCTGACTGCATACTTGTCATGAGAGATGGTAATATAATAGAGCAGGGGAAGCACGAAGAGCTTCTTTCCGCGGGCGGTTTTTATCAGACGCTTTACAGGAGTCAGTTCGAACATTAAAGGCAGCCGTATTTATTCTGCTATAGTAAACGGATTTGGTTATTGTGCTTCGGGTATCATGAGCGTCCGGGATTAGAGAATACTATGATAGATGTGATCGAAAAAGGAAAAAGCAGGGAACAGAATGCTCCGTCAAATGATACGGAGTACACTTTCCGGTATATCAAGGATGGTAAGTCACCGAGAACCGGACGCAATATAGGGGACGGTCTGTATGGTGATATAAAGCCGGAAGTGGCAAAGAGCAGTATGACCGGCGCTGCCAGGCCGGGGAGACTGATAAAGCTCTACCGGCCCATCATATTCAGTGTTGCAATCGTTATGATAGCAACATTACTTTACAGAAGGGCGATAAAGCTTGATACATCAGCACATACTGACAATGTTATAATAAGCATAGAACAGAAGGGGGACTCAGTAAATACAGCCGAAGATGCGGAAACAGCAGTGCCTGTTAATGCAGATATCACATTAAAAGAGCTGGGATATTATATCTGCAAAGCAGAAACAGAGGGTAATATAACAGCCTTGAATTATGATCCTGAAAATCCTAAGGCTTATTGGAATCTGTATATGAATCAGGGCGGCAGCAATTCAGGTTATGTTTCTGACCTGGCAAGGGATGCAGTGCTTGACTACTGCATAAGGGATACTCTGTATGGAATGGAAGCCGAGAAAGCCGGTTTTTCACCTGAAACGGATGAACTTGCAGATGTGAGGTATGACGCAGAAAGAATGTATTCTGAATTGTCTGAAAAAGCAAGAAAGAATACCGGCCTTGACGAAGAACTGATGAAAGAAATGGCCGAAAGGGAATATACCGCTCATGCCTATATGAGATACCTTGCAGAGAAAGATGTGGAAAACGGGGATGCATCAAGCGTGCTTGAAGCAGTAACCATAAACTATGATATAGGCGGAAGCTTTTATACAGACCTGCTGGGAACTTATTCCATAACGGTTAATGATGAATTATGGAATAATGTGAGAGTGGGATTTGTAACTATAAATAATGATTAAACAGTACCGGAAAGGGGAAATATGAAAAAAGAAGAGCTTAAAGGATTTTACGAGGGAACATGTACGGATGCGTATGAGTATCTGGGAGCACATGCAGGAAAGTCGGGTACGGTATTCAGAACATATGCACCGGCTGCATCCGGGGTGAATATTTTCGGAGAATTCAACTCCTGGCAGGAAGAGCCCATGACAAGGGATGACAGGGGAGTGTGGAGCTTTGAATCAAAAAAAGCAAAGCCCGGAATGATGTATAAGTATGTTATCTATGGGGCAAACGGATATCGTATGGAGCATGCGGATCCTTATGCTTTTGCAGCTGAGCTTCGGCCCGGCAGTGCATCGAAGATAGCCGCTCCCAAAGGCTTTGTTTTTGATGATGCGGAGTGGATGAAAAATAGAAGTGTATGCATAGACAGGCCCATGGCTGTTTATGAGATGCACATGGGGGCATTTAAGAAAAATCCCAAAGATAAGGAAAACGGATGGTTTAACTATCGGGAACTGGCTAAGCCGGCTACGGAGCATGTGAAAAAAAGCGGTTTTACACATATAGAACTTATGCCGTTATGTGAGTATCCTTTTGACGGCTCCTGGGGATATCAGGTTACCGGCTTCTTTGCGCCTACATGCAGGTATGGCAGTCCCGATGACCTTAAGTATTTTATAAACGAATGCCACAAGGCAGGGATCGGTGTGATAATGGATTATGTACCCGTGCATTTTGCAGTGGATGATTTTGCCCTGAAGAGATATGATTCCACAGCCTTATATGAAAATGAGCAGATGGGCAGCCAGTGGGGAACATGCATATTCAATCACGCAAGAGGCGAAGTATCCAGCTTCCTTATGTCTGCGGCAAATTACTGGATAAAGGAATTCCATTTTGACGGATTGCGTACAGACGCGGTAAGCTGCCTTATCTACAACGGCGGTGAGGAAAGCCGGGGGGAGAATGGATCAGGACGTCACTTTATCAGGACGCTAAACAGGACACTTAAGGAAATGTATCCTGATGTGATACTTTTTGCGGAGGATTCTTCGTCCTGGCAGGGTGGTGTGACTAAGTCTGCAGATGAGGGAGGCCTTGGCTTTGATTATAAATGGGATATGGGCTGGATGTATGACAGCCTGTATTTTATGGGACTTGATCCTGAGGCGAGGGCGAGGGAATACCATAAGATGACCTTCTCAATGTGGTATTTTTACAATGAACGCTTTATCCTGTCTCTTTCGCATGACGAAGTAGTAGGGGGACGCGGCACCATACTGAATAAGATTCCCGGAACGGAAGAGGAGAAGTTTGCCCAGTTAAGGGCTTATTATGTTTATATGACGATGCATCCGGGTAAGAAGCTGCAGTTTATGGGTAATGAGATTGGTGAAGAGACCGAATGGAATGAAAGCAGGGAAGTTGAATTCGAGCTGTTGAAGAATGCCCGGAATAAGGGGCTTTATACACTGCTCTGTGATCTGAATAATCTATATAAGGAGAATCCTGCCTTTTATGAGGGGGAATATGAGCCGGGACAGTTTGAATGGCTGCACTGTGAGCAGGATGGCAGGGTTCTGTTCGTGATGAAGAGGAATGTCAAAGAAGGTGGATATGCGGCGGTACTTAATTTCTCGGATAAAGCCGTGGAGGATTTTGAATTCACGGCAGTAAAGCTTCCGGAAGAGAAGGATGAAGAAAAAGCCGATGCATATGAAGAAAAGACTAAAAAGACAAAGAAGGCACAGAAAATAAAAGATGAACAGTGGGAGCTTGTGGCGGATACCGGCTGGAAAACCTATGGCGGATCAAAAGCAAAGAAATCGCAGAAGCTTAAATCAAAAGACGGCATCATAAAAACGGATATCGGTGCATTTGAGGCAAGGATATACAAAGTGACCAACTGAAACTTTTTACATCTGTTAAGTTCTAATTATGATAGAATAGCACTATGAATTTTGCTGATATATCTATGGGGACAAAAGTTCAGATTACTGTGAACAATGGCGGCGATATGCAGGCCAAGTTTGTTTCGCGTGTTATGCAGTCCGGTAATAAGGGACTGCTTGTTATCCCGTTCATGCATAAGGGAGTCAGGGTAAATTTCGCAGGTGATAATATCCGTATTCATCTGCAGGCTACGGATGCTGAGGGAAATAACTGGACTTTTAAAAACTGCCATATTGCAACTGTGAGGAAAGACGGTCTGGTATACCACAGGATCGTAAGTTCCATGACCACCGGCATAGAAAACAGGCGTGGTGAGAAACGTACTTACGTATGGCAGCCTGCGGTTTTCAGCATAGAAGGTGTTGTGGATCAGGTATTCACTACTCTTAAGGATGTGAGTCCAAGCGGTTTTGCTTTTGTAATGGATCCTAAAAAGAGGGTACAGATCACCATGGGAACCGGTGTTACCTGCACTTTCAATGACAGGGGTGGGCAGCAGATCCGGATGAAAGGAAAGATAATCCGTAAGGAGCGCACAGACCAGTATATCCTGTATGGATGCAGGTCGCCTGAACAGAACCAGGATGTCATAGATTACCTGGCACGGCTTTCCCTTAAAAGGGACGAAAATGATAATGAGCAGTACATGCCTAAGTAGGTCAGGCACTGAATCGGTGAGAGCATATCTTTTTTGAATCCGGAATCCGGAAAGATGACGGACTTTAAGTAAATGATGGAGGATTAGCATGGCCGAGTATCGTGAAAGGAAAAGACTTATGTTTCTGGGGCTGCCCTGGACGTTTACGACATATACGATAAAGGATGACATTATCCGGATAGATGCGGGAGTTCTCAAGAAGACACAGAATGACTGCTATATGTATAAGGTACAGGATGTGGAGCTCATAAGATCATTTGGGGAAAGGCTGATGGGGCTGGGAACCGTAAAATGTTATACGGGGGATACCACGGATAAGGAGCTGTATATCAGTCATGTAAAGAATGCCCAGGAGATAAAGGATTTTATCCTTGAGGCTTCGGAAAGGGCAAGGATAAAGAGGCGTACCGTCAATATGCTGGATATAGGGAACGGCATAGACATCGATGCAGATGGTATGATGGGCTCATAAAAAGTGCAGTAAAATGAGTGAAGATAAGATTCTGACGGAAAAGGAAGCAGCCCTTTATATGGATGAAATATCCGTATCGGGAATGGTAATGGGGCTGGACAGTATAAAAGAGTTATTAAGGCGGCTGGATAATCCGGAGAAACAGCTTAAGTATGTTCATATAGCAGGCACTAACGGCAAAGGTTCCATACTTGCATATATTTCAACAGTTCTGAAAACGGCCGGGTATAAGACCGGCAGGTTTTTTTCACCGCATATCGCAATCCCAAGAGAAAAGATACAGATAAATGGGAGGCCTATATCAAAAAAAGATTTTTGCCGGATACTGACGAGGGTTAAGGATGTGTCCGACGGAATGGTTTCGGATGGGCTTGGACGGCCGACGGTTTTTGAAACAGAAACAGCATTGGCTCTGCTTTATTTCAGGGAAAAGGAATGTGACGTTGTTGTGATGGAGTGTGGACTTGGGGGCAGGGATGATGCAACAAATGTTATTCCGGCACCCTTGGTTTCTGTATTTGCGCACATAGATCTGGATCATAAAAGGATACTCGGGGATACGCTGGAAGAGATAGCAGACTGTAAAAGCGGGATAATAAAGACAGGTACATCGGTAGTAAGTGGTATCCAGTATGACAAAGTAAAAAAGGTTCTTTCAGACCGCTGCATGGAAAAAGGCGCGGATTTATCCTTTACTGTGCCTGAAAATGTCAGATATTCCATAAAAAAACAGAAATTTGACATGCCGGGTCATAAAGGATTGAATATTAGCCTTGCGGGGATCAATCAGCCGGAAAATGCCGCGGTTGCAGTTAAGGCTCTGGATGTTCTTTCTCAAAAAGGCTTCGGAATTTCGGATCGTGCGTTGCGTGAGGGGCTTGAAGCGACAGAGTGGTTTGGACGGTTTACGGTTTTGGGCAGAAAACCGTATGTGATAGCAGATGGTGCTCATAACCCGGATGCGGCCCAAAGGCTTAAAGAATCGCTGGAACAGTATTTTCCCGGGGAGAAGGCCGTATTCATACTGGGGGTACTTAAAGATAAGGAATATGATAAAATATTAAAGATTTTGTCGGAGTGTGCAGTAAGTATCATAACTGTTACTCCGCCGGAAAACGAGAGGGCGCTCCTGTCATATGAGCTGGCTAAGGAAGCCTGCAATTATATCGGGAATGTAACTGCGTCGGACAGCATAGGGGAAGCTCTTGAGACTGCATATATACTGTCAGAAATGAATGGCGGATGCCCTGTGGTTGCGACGGGATCCCTGTCATGGCTTTGGAGGTTTAAGACGGCTTACGAAAAATAGCTGTCACTTTGGAGGAATGAAATGGTAGATGAGAAAAAGGCGGCTGAAGCGGTTAAGCTTCTGCTGGAAGCTGTAGGTGAAGATCCGGAAAGAGACGGATTAAAAGATACGCCGTGCCGTGTGGCAAGAATGTATACTGAGCTTTTGGCAGGGATGGATGAAGATCCGCATGCCCATTTGAGCAGGGTTTTTGAGTCAGACTCAAAAGGTGTGGTGCTTGAACGGGATATTCCCTTTTATTCTCTCTGTGAACATCATATGCTGCCATTCTTTGGTACGGTGCATATAGCCTATATCCCGGATGGCCGGGTGACCGGCATAAGCAAGCTTGCGCGTACTGTAGAGGTTTATGCAAAGCGTTTACAGATACAGGAACATATGACGGCGCAGATTGCCGATGCGATAATGAATGATGGTGAGCTTTCACCCAAAGGCGTCATGGTCATTATAAGTGCAGAGCATATGTGTATGACCATGCGTGGAGTAAAAAAACCGGGGACACGAACCGTAACTATTGAAAAGCGCGGACTTTTTAAGGATAATGAAAAACTCTGTTCGGAAGTTACGGAGCTGTTGAAAGTATAAGGAGCTGTACTATGAAGATATGGGGCGTGCTGAATGTAACCCCGGATTCGTTTTCGGATGGCGGAAAGTATGCACTGACAGATCTGGCTGCAGACCACGCCGGAAAAATGCTTGAAGAAGGAGCGGATATAATTGATATTGGCGGTGAGTCCACAAGACCCGGAGCCGGGATAGTATCTGCAGAGGAAGAGAAAAAAAGAGTTGTACCGGTAATTCAGGCGATAAGAAAGAAGTTTCCGGATGCTGTAATATCGATCGATACGTATAAGGCAGAAACTGCAGGAGCTGCACTTGATGCAGGGGCAGATATCGTAAATGATATCTCTGCGGCTGCGGATCCGGCGATGATACCGCTGGTGGCAAAGAGTAAATGTGTGTACTGCCTTTCTCATAACCCGTCTGCTGTGTTTGACGGTTCTACAGGTCTCATAAAAAATCTTAATGAACGTAAAAAGGATGTGAATATGCAGACTGTTTCTGCAGGGCTTGCTGTCAAAGCGGCTGAGCTTCTTTCAGCAGGAATAGAGAGAGAGAATATTATACTTGATCCCGGGATCGGCTTTGGTATGGATACGGATGAATGCCTGTCTCTGATAAAGCATGTTGCGGATTTAAAAAAAGAAGGTTTTCCGGTCCTGCTTGGTGTTTCCAGAAAATCAGTTATAGGAAATACGCTGGGGCTGCCTGTCGATGAGCGGCTGGAGGGAACACTCGCTCTTACGGCGTATGCTTTTATGCAGAATATAGATCACATCAGGGTTCATGATGTAAAAGAAAATTACAGAGTCATAAAGATGCTGGAAGCAGTAATGGCTGAGCATACTGCTTGAGTCTTCTATAAAGGGGCGTGTTAAAGCTTGGACGAGATAAGGATAGAAAATCTAAAGATATTTGCCAATCATGGCGTTTTGCAGAGCGAAAAAAAGGAAGGGCAGTTTTTTTATATCAATGCTGTTATTGAAATCCCTTTGGGAAAAGCCGGCCGGACGGATGCACTGAATGATACAGTGAGCTATGCCGAGCTTTGCGAAGTCATGGTAAAGGAGATGCAGGCAAAAAGCTATGATCTCATAGAGGCCGCAGCAATGCATCTGATAGTACATATCCTGTCGGAATACAAAATGATAAAGAGGATCACCCTGGAACTGCGAAAGCCGGATGCCCCGATCGATGCAAGTTTTGATTCCGTGTCCGTGAGGATCAGCAGGGCAAGGCATAAGGTCTATATTGCATACGGATCAAGCATGAGCTATGAAAAAAACGGAAAGGTCATTGAAAGTCCGGAGATAATAGAAGGTGCTCTAAAGATGCTTTCCGATGATCCGGAAATAGAAATCGTAAAGAAATCCGAAGATATAGTTACGGAGCCTTACGGCGGTGTGGCTAAGAATATGTTTTATAACGGAATCATCTGTGCAGAGACATTCTATGAGCCGGAGGAACTGCTTGATTGCCTGCATTCTGTTGAGAAAAGCTATGGACGGACTCGTGATGTACATTGGGGAGACAGAACTCTTGATCTGGATATCGTATACTATGACCATGAAGTGATAAAAACTGACAGACTGTCGATTCCACATGCGGATATGCAGAATCGTGATTTTGTGCTTGAACCATTAAACGAACTGGCACCGGATATGGTTCACCCTGTTTTGCATATGACTACATCGCAGTTGTTGAAATTAATGAAAAAATGCAAATAAAATACATTTTTTTTGTGGAAAAACATTAAAAAATATGATAAAGTGACAATAGGTATCTGTTTTTTACAGCAGGTAAGCTGAAAATGAGTCATTCAGCACTGCCGGACGCAATAGTATCCATGGAAGGAGGCTTTGCTTATGAATATATCACCTGTAAATGCCGGTTCACCGGCTGTTACATCTGCTTTTATAAAGGGCGGTAATGCAGCTGAGCTTAACAGGTCTGTTACTCAGATTGAAAAGGGAGAAAGAAACCCCGAATCCGGTCATGAATTAAAGCCGGACAGATTCGCAGAAAGGGCAGCGGCACTTAACAAGGATGTCGTGTCTGTTTCCCAAGACGGTGATACGGTAGAAGTGGATAAGGCTGCAGCAGAGATGTCTGCGGGTGGGATTGTCATTGATAAGGGCAACATAAATGAGAATGCGGCCGGAATCGGAGCTGGAGATAAAGATAAAGAAAAGAATGATGGGGCAGGCAGGATTGATGAAGTAAAAAAGGCAGATGAAGCTGCAGTTCCTGATGCTTCAAAAGCAGAAATGCTCCGGAGGGCTAATGAGGAACGTGCAGAGAGACGTTCGGAGATACGCGAAGAGATAAAGGAAAATGAGGAAGACAGAGAAGCTGCGGAAATATCAATGACCGGCCTCAGTGACAGTCGTTTGGAACAGCTGTACAGGGAAGGCATTGTATCCAAGCAGGATTACGATAAAGCGGTTGAGGCTAAGGAAAGTGAGAACGGTACGAAGCAGGAAGAAAATGAGGCTTTCTCAAAGGATATGATGAACGGGGTGAAAGCGGCCAGGGAAAATGAAGAGACCGAGACCATGATAAACAGTGCTTTCGGTCCTGATTCAAAGGATTCAAAGCTCCAGAAGGAATGGGTAGAGGGCATGATGAATGTGGAACAGGCGGAGCAGAATGCCCGTGAAGGTTCTGTAGAAGTACAGATACAGGTGGCGACCGGTAATTGATATACGGAATATGGACAGGATCACCATAATAATGAATTAACGATATGTGACGAGTAGGGCGGCATGCCGCCCTACTCGATTTGTGTAGGCGCAGATATCAGTGCGCGGCGTGAGGAAGATGTTATGGGCTGCATAGCAGTGATAACCGCAAGAGGCGGTTCGAAGAGAATAAAAGGGAAGAATATAAGGGATTTTTGCGGAAAACCCATAATATGTTATTCGATATCTGCAGCATTGGAAAGCGGATTGTTTGATGAAGTGATGGTCAGTACTGACAGTAAGGAAATCGCAGATATTGCGGAATCTTCCGGTGCGAAGGTCCCCTTTATGCGAAGTGAAGCAACTTCCGGGGATCATGCAACAACCGCAGATGTGCTGAAGGAGGTTCTTGTCAGCTACGAAGCGCAGGGAATGCACTTCAGTGAACTCTGCTGCTTGTATCCTACGGCTCCTTTTGTAACGGCAAAAAAGCTTAGGGCAGCACACGAGCTGCTTGTTTCTTCTGATGCGGATGGTGTCATGCCTGTTGTGAGGTTTTCTTTTCCGCCCCAGAGGGCAAATGTGATAAGGGATGGAAAGCTTGTATACCAGTATCCGGAATTCCGTACTGCAAGGTCTCAGGATCTGGAACCGGTTTATCACGACTGCGGTCAGTTTTATTTTTACAAAGTCAAAGGGACAGATTTTAATGTGGAGACTTATGCGCCGCTCATAGTTCCGGAAACAGAAGTTCAGGATATTGATAATGAGGACGACTGGGTGATCGCTGAGATGAAATACAGAAGTATGTCGGGGGCTGCCTATGGCACAGAAAAAAAGTAAAAACATAAAAAAATCCGCTGAAAAAAAAGAAGTTATAGACATGGACAAGAGTGCGGCTTCAATACTCGATGCGGCCAAGGACATGATATCAGTGCCGGCGTCTGCGTCCATTTACGGACACGTGCATATGAGACCTTATGATAAGATCTCTGGTTTTGATGTAAGACCCGGATTCTATGAGATAAACGGGGCAACAGCTATTCCGGGCGGCGTCAATTTCACTATTTTTTCAAATCAGGCAACATACTGCGAACTGCTTTTGTACAAAAGGGAAGCAGACGAGCCGTATGCTGTCCTTCCGTTTCCGGAAAAGTACCGTATAGGCAATGTATGGTCAATGATAGTTTTTGACCTCGATATTGAAGAATTTGAGTATGCATACAGGTTTGACGGACCTTATGATCCGAAAAGGGGGCTGCTTTTTGATAAAAACAATGTAGTGCTTGATCCCTATGCCAGGGCTGTAACCGGGCAGAGCAAGTGGGGCACGCATAATGTTGGATTATATAAGGGACGCGTTGTCAGGAATGATTTTGACTGGGGCGTACAGGGCAACTCTGCCAATCAGATGGAAGACCTGATAATATATGAGATGCATGTAAGAGGCTTTACACAGGCAGGTTCATCAGGTGTGGAGCATCATGGAACATTTGAGGGCATAATTGAAAAACTTCCGTATCTTGAACGGCTTGGGGTTACGGCTCTTGAGCTTATGCCTGTATTTGAATTTGATGAAACGCTTCCCCACAGGGATTTTTACGGAAGGGAGCTGATAGATTACTGGGGATACAATACAGTATGTTTTTTTGCACCCAATACCAGTTATGCGGCGGAGACCGAATATAACAGGGAAGGAACCGAGCTTAAGAAACTCGTAAAGGTATGCCACGAGCATGGGATAGATGTGCTGTTAGATGTGGTATTTAACCATACTGCGGAGGGGGATGAGAGGGGACCTTCGTTTTGTTTTAAGGGCATAGACAATAATATCTATTATATGCTTACACCGGATGGAAAGTATTATAATTTCAGCGGATGCGGGAATACCCTTAACTGTAACCACCCGATCGTACAGCGTCTTATAATGGACTGCTTAAGATACTGGGTGACTGTCTACCATGTGGACGGATTCAGGTTTGATCTTGCCACTATACTCGGTCGAAACGAGGATGGCTCTCCCATGAGCAAACCGCCTTTGCTGCAGGGGCTGGCTTTTGATCCTATTCTTGGCGGAGTAAAGCTGATAGCTGAAGCCTGGGATGCGGGTGGCCTGTATCAGGTGGGGTCCTTCCCTTCATGGAACAGATGGGTAGAATGGAATGGAAGATACCGCGATGACCTGAGATCATTCTTAAAGGGAGATAACGGTTACGCTGCTGCAGCGGCATGCAGGATAATGGGATCACCGGATATGTATCTCCCCGAGAACAGGGGAGCAGCGGCGTCGGTAAATTTCCTGACCTGCCATGACGGATTTACGCTTCATGACCTGTATACCTATGACAGGAAACATAATGAAGAGAATAACTGGGACAATACGGACGGAGCGGATGATAACCGCAGCTGGAACTGTGGCGTTGAGGGGGAGACCTCCGATCCTGAGATAAATAAACTGCGCAGACGAATGGTTATGAATGCGGCAGCAGTGCTTTTGTGCAGCCGCGGAACTCCGATGTTCTATATGGGAGATGAGTTCGGAAATTCACAGGGGGGCAATAATAATGCCTATTGTCAGGACAATTTTATTTCCTGGCTTAATTGGGAAGATCTAAGCAGGAACAGTGAACTGTTTGATTTCTTCAAATATATGATAAAGTTCCGTAAAGACCATGACTGTATCAAAAAGAAGTGTATACGGGGAGCCTTTGGATATCCGGAGATGTCCAATCATGGGACAAAGCCCTGGGATAGCACATATGCCGCTGATTCACATTATATAGGAGTGATGTTTGCGGGAGAAAGTGAAAAGAAACAGGTACCACAGGCAGTATATCTTGCAATAAATTCATACTGGGAACCGCTTACTGTAAGACTGCCGGCGCTGCCTGCGGATTCCGGTTACAGCTGGAGAAGAGTGGTGGATACCTATGAACGCGATCCAATGGCGGGATGGATGGATGACGAGATGCAGGAAATGGAAACCGGCAGGAGGCATTCAGATGAGTACCGGATCATGGAACGCAGTGTGATCATTTTTGAGGCGATAAAAAGATAAAGGAGCTGAAATATGAAATGGCTTAAATTCAGGATAGAGACAACGGAGGAAGCAGAGGATATTCTTATATCCGACCTGTATGACTGCGGGCTGGAGGGTGCACAGATAGAGGATAAGCAGCCGCTTAGTGCTCTTGATAAGGAGAGGATGTTCGTGGATATCCTGCCGGATGTGCTGCCTGATGACGGAAAGGCTTATTTAAGTTTTTTTGTTGAGGCACCGGCTGATGATGGAGAGAAAAAAAAGCTTACAGAAGAGACTCTTGCAAAGATAAAAGAAGTACTTGATGATAATTCTTCTTTCTTTGATATAGGATCGGGAAATGTGGAAGTCTCGGAAACGGAAGATATAGACTGGATCAATAACTGGAAGCAGTATTTCCACCAGTTCTATGTGGATGACATTCTGGTGATACCGTCCTGGGAAACTGCGGCGGAGGAAGATAAAGACAGGATGACGCTTCATATAGATCCGGGGACGGCATTCGGAACCGGCATGCACGAGACTACCCAGCTCTGTATCAGGCAGTTAAGGAAATATGTAAGCAGCAGCACGACGCTGTTGGATGTGGGAACCGGGAGTGGTATCCTAGGGATCCTTTCACTGATGTTCGGCGCCAAAAGGGTAACCGGGACCGACCTGGACGAATGCGCGATAGCTGCAGTGGCAGATAACCTGGAGCAGAACCATGTAGACAAGAACGATTTTGACCTCATTATAGGAAATGTTATCGGAGATGAGGAAGTATGTGACAGAGTGCTGGAAAGCAATGCCGGAGACCGTTTTGACATAGTAAGCGCAAATATCCTGGCTGATGTACTGGTGCCGCTTACTCCTGTTGCAGCAAGGTTCATAAAAAAGAACGGTATATTTATCACCTCCGGCATTATTGAGGGAAAAGAAAAACTGGTGGCAGATACCATGGAGGCTAACGGTTTTGAAGTGGTGGATATTTCCGGGCAGGGAGAATGGCGCAGTGTGACAGGAGTATACAAGGGATAACAATGCAGCATTTTTTTACGGCACCGGAAAATATAAACGGCCATGATATCGTGATCCGGGGTGAAGATGTTAATCATATAAAGAACGTGCTGCGCATGAAGGCCGGGGAAGAGATAAGCGTAAGTAACGGCGTTGATGATAATGAGTACAGGGCGGAAATAGTCAGTATTCTGGAAGATGAAGTTATCTGCAGGCTTATGTTCATAAAGGAAGCAGGTGTGGAGCTGCCGGCGGAAATCGTCCTGTTTCAGGGACTGCCAAAGTCCGATAAGATGGATTTGATAGTTCAGAAGGCAGTTGAGCTTGGAGCTTCCGGGATCGTTCCTGTTGCAACGTCGCGTTGTGTTGTGAAGCTGGATGATAAGAAGGCTGCACAAAAGCGTGAACGCTGGCAGAAGATAGCTGCTTCTGCGGCGGAACAGAGTAAGCGCAGCGTGATTCCCGAAGTTTCTTTGCCGGTATCATTTGCGGAGGCAGTGGCAGGGGCAGAAGAAATGTCTGTTGCAGCCATACCCTATGAGCTGGCCGAAGGAATGGCGGCAACAGGGGATTTTATAAAAAGCCTGAAGAAACTGACTGCCGATGGGCACAGACCGGTGGCAGGCATATTTATTGGACCGGAGGGGGGCTTTACAGAGGAAGAAATAAAGCTTGCCGAAGAAAAGGGGATCAAGCCTATATCTCTGGGACGCAGGATCCTGAGGACAGAGACCGCCGGGCTTACTATCCTTTCGATCCTTATGTATGAGCTTGAAAATATATGAGACTTGCTAATGCGATGAAAAGAGGCAAAAATGGAAATCTATCTTGATAATTCCGCCACTACAAGGGTGTTACCCGAAGTGGCAGAGCTTATGAATAAAATATATACCGAAGACTACGGCAATCCCTCAAGCGCCCACAGGAAAGGCGTTGAAGCTGAGGAATATTTAAGAAAAGCGGGAAAGACGCTTTCTAAGATACTCAGATGCAAACCGCAGGAAATAGTGTATACATCCGGCGGTACGGAAAGCGACAATCTGGCTCTTATCGGAACCGTACATGCTAAAAGACGTCAGGGCAGCCATCTGATAACCACTCAGATAGAGCATCCGGCTGTTCTCAGGACTATGGAATATCTGGAAAGGGAAGAAGGATGCAGTGTGACCTATTTGCCGGTGGATGCAGAAGGCCGTGTATCGGTGGAAACAGTCGAGAAGGCGGTAAATGACAAGACCGTGCTTGTATCCGTCATGCATACAAACAATGAGATAGGAGCAGTGCAGCCGGTGGAAGCCATTGGAGCGATGCTCAAGAAAAAGTATCCCGGAGTGACATTCCATGTGGATGCAGTTCAGGGCTTTGGAAAGCTGCCCATATACCCTCATAGTGCGGGAATAGATCTTATGAGCGTGAGCAGTCACAAGATACATGGCCCGAAGGGCGTGGGATTTTTATTTGCAGATGAAAAAGTAAAACTTGCGCCGGTCATATTCGGCGGAGGGCAGCAGGCAGGAATGAGGTCCGGAACGGAGAATGTTCCGGGAATAGCCGGTATGGCACTGGCAGCGGAAAAGCTTTGCGGGGAAATGGAAAAAGATGAGGCAGCCTTACGTTCCCTGAAAAAGTATTTTGGAGACAGGCTGTCTGAACTTGAAGACATACAGTTGAACGGCCCTAAGGCTGAGGGCAGTGCACCGCATATCTTAAGCGTTTCATTTAAGGGTGTCAGATCAGAAGTCCTGCTGCATGCACTTGAGGAGAAGGGGATTTATGTCTCTGCAGGAAGTGCCTGTGCTACTCATAAGGCCACCGTTTCGGATACCCTGCAGGCAATAGGTCTGGAAAAATCCCTGATGGATTCCACCTTAAGATTTTCATTTTCTGTTTTTACAACGAAAGAAGAGATAGACTATACGCTTGATGTGATCTCCAAAGAATTACCGGAACTCAGAAAATATACAAGGTACTGATAATATGCTTCCTTTCAGGACAAATGTCACAATATTTATAGTTGAATTCCTTTGTGCGGTACTTCTGCATGCTTTTTATGTGTATTCAAATATGGGACCTGAAAATGCATTTTATGTAGCACTGGGTCTTGTGCCGGTGCTTTTAGTGTTCCTTATTTCACTTCGTCTTACCAGGGAAAAGCTGGTCATAAGATGTCTTATGTACACGGGGGTAGCATCGTTTTACTATATCTGTACAGCTGCACATACAGAAGCGATGTTAGTATTTATGCTTTTAGTTATGGGCATAGATATTGCTCTTTTCCTTGATCAGCCAATCATAATAGAATATTTTGGCGGTTCTACTGTGCTGATGGTGATACTTGGGATATTCCGGTCAGAGGCGATAACAGAGTTTTTTCCTATGACTCAGTATGTTGCTTATTTAACCATGTATGCCTTTTCCGGTGTGGCTATGGTGTTCATTACATACAGTATCAACCGGTATAAGGTTCAGATGGAAGAAAAAAATGAGATCGCAAGAGAGGCTCTGGAAGCAAAGTCAAATTTCCTTGCAAATATGAGCCATGAGATCCGTACCCCGATGAATGCCATATACGGTATCGCCGAGATCATGGAGGGAACGGTCAGGGATAAGGATCAGCAGGAATACATAATGATGATAAAAAGGTCATCTGAGAATCTGCTGTACATTATCAATGAGATACTGGATTTTTCAAAGGTAGATGCCGGTAAGCTGGAGATAGTGGATGAACCATATAATTTCAGTGAGATGCTGCAGGATGTGGTTACAATGATGGAGCTTCGGGCCAGGGAGAAAAATCTGCAGCTTCGTCTGGATATGCCGCGGAATATACCGAAACTTCTGGGAGGCGACGAAAAGCGCGTAAGGCAGATCCTCATAAATATAATGAATAATGCCATCAAGTTTACAAACAGAGGTTCAGTGACTCTTAAGGTGACCTGGGAAGAAGCTGTAGGCTTTCCCATACCGCAGGGGACTCTTACCATGAAGGTTATTGATACCGGTATAGGTATCGCAAAAGAAAATATGAGTATGCTCTTTACCGCTTTCGGACAGGTTAATACCAAAAAGAACCGGAATGTGGAAGGTACAGGACTGGGTCTTGCTATCTGTAAAAATCTTACTGACGAAATGGGAGGCGTGATAAGTGTTGAATCGGAACTTAATAAAGGCTCTGTATTCACGGTGGCCATCCCACAGAAGATAATTGATGAAGCACCTGATGATTATGAGATAAAACGTCTGGACAACATAATACCCGGAGGTGGATATTCAGCGGACTTTGTGGCACCTAAGGCAAGGGTGCTTGTGGTCGATGACAATAAGGTAAATCTTCAGGTGGCCCATGAACTTTTGAAACTTTTTGGAATAGAAGCAAAACTGGCCTGCAGCGGTCAGGAGGCTATAGATCTGGTATCCAGGCATCTGATAAGCTACGATATCATATTCATGGATCATATGATGCCTTATATTGACGGTGCGGAGGCTACCCAGAGGATCCGTTCCATGGATAGCGAATATGCCAGAAAAGTACCGATAATCGCACTGACGGCAAATGCCATAAAGGGCGTGGATAAACAGCTTATCGCAGCCGGAATGAACGATTATATATCAAAACCCATAAAGGTAGCACAGCTGGGAGATGTACTGAAAAAATGGCTGCCCTCAGGCAGGGTATTCCCTGCCGGAACAAGTATGGAAGATATCGAGCGTGCGGAAAAAAATAAGCCCTGGGATGAGCTTCCCATGGAGGAACTGCTGGAACGTTTCGAGGGAATCGATACGGATACGGGTATCCGGAACTGTGCAGGTAATGTTAAAGGATATATAGAGCTGCTGAAAACATATGCTGTATCTAATCTTGGAAATCTTTTGGATGAGTATTTTGAAAGTGAGGATATGGAGAATTATGCCGTTACCGCACATTCGATAAAAGGAGCAAGCCAGTCGGTCGGTGCTCTTGATGTGGCTGATATGGCTTATTCGCTGGAAAGAGCTGCGAAGCGCGGCGATATCACTTACATATGGGATCAGCATGAAGAACTTATAGACCACTATACAGAAATACTGCTTATGTTAAGACAGATTTTCTACCCGGAGCACAGTCAGAATGAAGAGAGAGCTGTTGCCGAAAACAATGCCAGGGCGGAAATGCAGAATACACAGCCTATACCGAAACCTGTATATCAGCGCACGGCTCCCGGACCTATATATACGCCGTATCTTATGGGAAAGGGGACCGCAAATGAGAATATGGATGAAAACAGCTGATTGAGACTTAATTACAGTTGTGATATAATGCTAAAGATTATGGGGAAATCCTATTAAATTGATTGAGGGGTGTTATTTTATGTTCAGGATTGCAATTTGTGATGATGAGGCGACTTCACTACAGCTGAATAAGATGCTGACGGAGCAGATACTCGATGAAGAGGGCATATCGTATGAGATCAGGACCTTTGACGATATCGAGCATATGGCTCAGACACTGAGCAAGCCGGGAGAGCAGTTTGACTGTCTGCTTTCGGATATACTTGCTACCGGAATGAACGGCATAGAGGCAGCAGAGAGATTAAGGAGTTTCGGGGAGAAGCTTGATATAATCTTTATTTCGATGACAGCCGAATATGCAATGGACGGGTACAGGGTGAGAGCTCTGAGGTATTTAAAGAAACCCGTTGAGAAGGAACAGCTGAAGGAAGCACTGTTACTGTCATACAGGAGCCATGCACAGAAGGATGGCATAGCGATAAATTGCGAGGGCAAGTATTATAATGTGGACTATAAGGAGATAGTATACTGCGAATCCCAGGCAAGGGAGGTGGAGTTTAATCTCCTAGATAAGAAGCTGGTGACACATATGAAGATCTCGGATCTGGAAAAGATTCTTCCGGATGATAAGTTCTTCCGATGCCACCGCTCATATATAGTGAATCTGGATCAGGTATTGAATATCGAAAGATATCAGGCTACAATGCGAAACGGTGATCTGCTGCCTATCAGCCAGCAGCAGTATACTGAGTTGAAGAACCGGCTGAGTCAGTGAGGAAAGGATGTTTCAGGCTTTTTTAATCAAATACGCAGAGATAGCGATAAAGGGAAAGAACCGTAGTATCTTTGAGGATGCCCTGTTAAAGCAGATAAGGCGGGCACTGAAGGATATAGACGGTTCCTTTAATGTGTTCAAGACGAGAGGACGTGTGCACGTGGAGGCAGACGGACCTTTTGATTATGATGGTGCACTTGAGAAGTTGCAGAAGGTCTTTGGAATAACCGCCATCTGCCCTGTAAAGGTACTTGAGGATGAAGGCTTTGAGAAGCTTACGGAAGAGATCATAAGCTATGTGGATGAGGTATATGACGATAAGGACTTCAGCTTCAAGATGCACGCCAGGAGAGCCAGGAAGGATTATCCGATAGAGTCCATGGAGATGAATGCCAGAATAGGTGAAAAGCTCCTTGAAGAGTTCCCGACACTTTCTGTGGATGTCCATGATCCTGATGTGATGATAAATGTGGAGATCCGTGAAAAGATCTTTATCTATTCGATTGTTTATCCCGGCGCAGGCGGTATGCCTGTAGGTACCGGCGGAAAAGCCATGGTACTTTTGTCGGGAGGAATAGACTCACCTGTTGCTGCACATATGATCGCAAAGAGGGGTGTGGTGCTGAATGCAGTATATTTCCACGCACCGCCATATACCAGTGACAGGGCGAGGCAGAAGGTGGTTGACCTGGCTTCAATAGTTTCGGGATATGCCGGAATCATATGGCTGCATGTGGTTAATTTTACGGAAATCCAGAAATATATATACGAAAAATGCCCCCATGAGGAGCTGACCATAATCATGCGCCGTTATATGATGAGGATAGCTGAGCAGATAGCTGAGAAAAACGACTGCCAGGCGCTGGTAACAGGAGAGTCCATCGGACAGGTGGCATCCCAGACCATTTCCTCACTGACTGTTACTAACGAAGTATGCACGATGCCGGTATTCAGGCCGCTTATTGGCTTTGATAAACAGGAGATAGTGGAGAGGGCTGAAAAAATTGGAACATTTGAGACATCCATCCTTCCTTATGAGGACTGCTGTACCATATGGGTGGCAAAGCACCCCGTGACGCATCCTGATGCAAAACGTATCCGCAGGCATGAACTGTTCCTGAATGATGAGATAGACAGGATGGTGGCTGATGCGGTTGAGGGCCGCACGATAATGAAGGTGGACGGGGATGAAGTAAAGACCGTCGGCGTGGAGATTTGATCAAATTGCCGTAAGTAAAGAGTTTTATGAAGTGTATATAATAAAAAATGCAGGGCTTTCATGCTCTGCATTTTTAAAGTCTGTATCTGTATATATTTCGCTTCTGGTCAGGAATGCTATTTTGCTAAATAAGGCTGGATAGTATCCAGTATCTTCTTGGCTTCTGCTTCATCTTCCTCGTGGATGTCAAGCTCGATGGGTTTGGAAATATCGAGACTGAATATACCCATGATAGACTTCGCATCAATAACATATCTTCCGGAGATCAGGTCAAAATCACAATCGAATTTTGAGATCTCATTTACAAAAAGCTTTACCTTGTCAATGGAATCAATAAGAATTTCTGTCTTGGTCATTGGCGAATTCCCTCCTTCAATTTATCATTGATATATTAAAACAAGGGGGGGATAAAGTCAAGGCAGGGACAAAAAACTTTACCATTTATACAGGGATATCTGTTTTAATTAACTAAAACTTCCCACATATAGTCTGTGGAAAGATTTAGTAATTAATTATTTTTGAACAGTATCGGCATTACATAGCTGTTGATGTTTGCAAGCCATGTGGTGCCGTTTCTTCGTCTTACGGTAAGAGGAGTGACAGCGACGGTATTCTGTGTCAGTATGTTGACTTCACCGCTGCTGTCAGAAACTGATCCCAGGGCACTGATAACATAGTTCACGCCGTCAACTGTACCGAGGTAGATCATTGTGTGTCCGGACATGTACAGGGGTGTGCCGGGGTAGCATCCGGCTATTGCTTCGGTTTTCTGTATGTCGTCCATTTCGCTTATATCCACACAGGTTCCGGGAACACATTTCTGCCAGTTTGTATTTCTGGGCATTTCAAGTCCGAAGCATCTGTATACATTTCTTACCAGCGCGGAGCAATCTACGGAATCAAGCATTCCGCCCCAGCCGTAGGTATCGCCCAGGTATTCGAAAGAAAGGCTTACCACATTTGCTGAAGTCATGGGAAGGAATCCCACATTTACATCTTTGTTCTGTGCAATCAGTGCAATCTGCTTTACGCAGTTTCCATCCGCGTCCCTTGTGGGAACATATACTGCGTAATTATTCCATGTGCCCCGTCCCCATATGCTGGTGGGAAGGTCTTTTTCGGGAACAAGCTTTAATGTTGTGCCCATGGTAAGCAGCAGGTCCGAGGTTGCCGGTGAATAGTGCGATTTGGATAAATGGAAATAGTCTGTGGTCACTACGATAAAATCCGTGCCTGCGGTATCATTCTGCCACATGCCAAGCCACTCTGCCTTGTTTTTGCAGAATGCTATATCCATGGCATCAACCCAGCCGGAAACATTGTCAGAGTATCCCCAGTAATAAACATGTCCACCGACAAATGCACACTGTTCTACCAGGAAGGGATCATTTACTTTCAGGGAGGAAAGTACCACCTCATCATCCGTATCCCCTTCACTGTAGCCTATATAGTCGGGGGTAGGGATAGATTTGATCTGTGTTTGCTTTACGGCCAGTGCATAGAAAGGCTTAAGTGTTCCATCCCATGTGGAAGCATTTATGCTCTCCGCAATGCCTGCATAATATGTGGCAGTATCCACAGGAATGCTGTTTACATATATGGGTTTCTGTGGCATTTCACTGATCGTGCTTGCTGAGAGGGATGCTTTTAATTCCGTTGCATCATAGCTTTTATCAATCTTTGTCAGATCGTTCATGTTGCATCCCTCTGAAACCAGGGCAGATGCATTGAACTGGTCAATATGCTCCGGTGTCATAAGAATAGCTGACGCAAGTTCGCCTGATCTTGCATTCCAGTAAGCGGCAGTACACATTTCAGCGGATACTGTGCTTTCTGTATGAGGAGCGGCAAATACCGTATCAGTAAATGCAGCCTGAACCAGGCAGAGTGTAATAATAAATGCGGCAATCTTTTTTGTGATGGGCTTAATTCGTTTCATGTTTGTCACCTCCCATATAGGATAATTATTCATATCCTATAATTTAACACAAATCCATGGTAATGGAAAATGTTTTCAATTTACCGATGACAATAATATAAGTGGAATTGTATAATAAATCATGATGTATTGCCGGCAATGTGTCTGGTTTATGCCTGCAGTTGATCGGAATGAGAAACTGTACTGAAAAAGTTAAGCTGAGAAAAGAATTAAGACAGGAACTGTGATAAATGCAAAACCATGGTAATGATAATATAAAAAGACGCGCGGCACTTCACAATCTGGGCTGCAAGGTAAATGCATATGAACTGGATGCTGTCAGGGAACTGCTTCTTGCTAATGGTTATGAGATAGTTTCCTTTGATGAACCGGCAGATATATATATAGTGAACACCTGCACTGTCACAAATATCGCAGACAGGAAAAGCAGGCAGATGCTCCACCGGGCAAAAAAACGCAGTCCGGAGGCGGTTGTTGTTGCTATGGGATGTTATGTGCAGAGCCGTGGGGAAGCTGCGTCGGAAGATGAGGCTATAGATATCTGCATAGGCAATAACCGGAAGACTGAGATCGTCCGGATAATAGAGGATTATATTGAACATCGGAGCAGTACCCCCGGGGCAGCTGATGATTATTATGCGGATAACCTGTCGGAACCTGTGGAATACGAGGATATGCATCTGGAGAAAATTGACAGTCACACCAGGGCATATATCAAGATACAGGACGGCTGCAACCAGTTCTGCTCTTATTGTATGATCCCCTATGCCAGAGGCAGGGTGCGCAGCAGAAAGCCGGAAGATGTATTAGCTGAAATAAGGGCACTGTCAGAAAACGGCGTCAGCGAGTTTGTGGTGACGGGGATACATTTAAGCTCTTACGGAACGGATTTTGATATAAAGGGAAAGATCGTTCCGGCAGATAACTTCGGTCCGGAGCATCTGTTGGATATCCTCACGCAGATAAGTGATGTTGACGGGGTTAAGCGTATACGTCTCGGAAGCCTTGAACCCAGGATAATGACGGAGGATTTTGTACAGCGGCTGAGCGGTCTTGAAAAGATCTGTCCGCACTTTCACCTGTCATTACAAAGCGGATCCGATACGGTGCTGAAAAGGATGAACAGGCACTATGATGGAGCAGAGTACCTGGAATGTGTCGATACACTCAGAAAATATTTTGACAATCCGGCCATTACAACGGATATAATTGCCGGCTTCCCTGGGGAGACGGAGGAAGAGTTTGAACAGAGCCTTTGCTTTGCCCAAAAGGTCGGTTTCTTTGAAATGCACATCTTTCCATTTTCAAAGAGAAACGGTACCCCTGCGGCAGTGATGCCCGGGCAGCTCAGTGAAGCTGAGAAGGCTGCAAGGGTAGGAAGGCTTGAAGCTGCAGAGAAGAATCTTTCCGAGGCATACAGGCTGACCCGGGTAGGAAAAACAGGGGAAGTGCTTTTTGAGGAAATGCGGGAGTTTGGAGGCAGGAAATATTTTTTCGGACATACGAGGGAGTACGTGAAGGTGCTGGTGCCTGTGGATGAGGAAGGCACGGCACTTGACGATTTGGGGAAAAGGCAGCAGCTTGGGCAGGGCCTGATCGCAACAGTACTTATTCGCAGACTTTATGATGAGTCTGAAGATGAAACCAGAAGTAAGGGTGGATCTGCCGGCCATGGCAGAATGTATGTCCTGGCGGATTTGATAAATGATCAAGGATAAGATATAATGTAGGGACGGATTATGATCCGTATTAAAAGACTGCAAAGAGGAAGTTTACATGGCAGATATAAATAACACACAGTTTTTCAAAGTCCAGTCTGAGGAAGATGACGGCGTAAGACAGATACTGCAGGATGTCTATATTGCCCTTTCTGAAAAAGGCTATAATCCTGTCAATCAGATAGTCGGATATATCATGTCAGGTGATCCCACCTATATCACCAGCCACAAGAATGCCAGGAGCATCATAATGAAGGCTGAGCGTGATGAGCTGGTAGAAGAGATGCTTACTGAATATATCAGGTTTAACCACTGGTCAGATGAGGACGAAGAGGACGACATCTGATGAGGATAATGGGGCTTGATTTCGGCAGTAAGACGGTGGGAGTGGCGATAAGCGACGCCCTTCTTATTACTGCGCAGGGACGTGAGATCATAAGGCGTGAGCATGCATCAAAGCTGAGGCGTACACTTGCCCGTATTGAAGAACTGATCGTAGAAAATGAAGTCAGTGAGATCGTTCTCGGTGAACCGCTTAATATGGATGGTTCAGCCGGGGAAAGAGTAAAGCTTACGCTTGAGTTTAAGGAAATGCTTGAACGCAGGACAGGACTGCCGGTTCATCTCTGGGATGAGCGGCTTACTACTGTTGCCGCAGATGAATATATGAAAGAGGCCGGGATCCCGAGAGAAAAACGCAAGGATTATGTGGACGAGATCGCGGCGGTTTTTATTTTACAGGGATACTTAAACCGCCTGGCAGATGAGAAGAGGAAGGGCGAAAATAATGAATAAGATCACTTTAACTTCAGATGAAGGTGAAAATATAGAACTGTATATTGTTGAGCAGACCACGCTGGGCGGGGTGAATTATTATCTTGCAACCGAAGAGGAATCCGGTGATTCCGATGCGTGGATATTAAAGGATGAGTCGGGAAAGGAGGAAGAAGAGGCTCTCTTTACGATAGTAGAGGACGAGACGGAGCTTGCTGCCGTTGCGGGAGTATTCAGCGAATTATTGGAAGATACCGATATAGTCTGAAACGCCTGCGATTGCGGAAAACTGCCGTTAAGGGTTATCGCACGGATTCGCACAGTTTATCTTCGGCCTGTGCCGGATATATTCCGGTGTGGCGGCAAGAAAGATACAGTACTGGTCCGGGCGTGAATGTGAGGTAGAAGTTGAAAAAAAATATAGCAGAAGGCGCGTCACCGCTTAAGATCATTCCCTTGGGCGGGCTCGACCAGATAGGAATGAACATAACTGTATTTGAGTATGAAGACAGTATAATGATACTGGACTGCGGACTCGGCTTTCCCGGAGATGATATGTACGGTGTAGATCTGGTAATCCCGGATGTGTCATATCTTGAGGAAAGGATCGACAAGATAAAGGGCTTTGTCATAACCCACGGCCATGAGGATCATATAGGTGCATTGCCATATATATTAAAAAAGATCAATGTTCCTATATATGCAACAAGGCTTACGACAGCCATAATAGAACATAAGCTTGAAGAACACTGCATGCTGGATACTACCGTGAGGAAGATCATCAATTTCGGTCAGACCATCACTTTGGGCGATTTTCATGTGGAGTTCATAAGGACAAATCACAGCATTGTGGATGCTGCGGCGCTTGCAATCTACACGCCCCAGGGCATAATCGTCCATACAGGTGACTTCAAGGTGGACTATACACCAATCTATGGTGATGCAATAGACCTACAGCGCTTTGGCGAACTGGGCAAAAAGGGTGTACTTGCGCTTATGTGTGACAGTACGAATGCGGAAAGACCGGGATTTACACCGTCTGAAAAGACTGTGGGGACGACTCTGCGTACCATTTTTGAAGAACAGAAGAGAAAGCGTCTTATAATCGCCACTTTTGCATCGAATGTGGACCGTGTGCAGCAGATAATAAATGTAGCCCATGACTATGGAAGAAAAGTTGCCATAGAGGGGCGCAGCATGGTAAGCATAATAGATATTGCCATAAAGCTTGAGAAATTAAGCGTTCCGGAAGATACCATAGTGGATATTGACAGACTTAAGGATTTCCCGGAAGACAAGCAGGTGATAATCACTACCGGAAGCCAGGGGGAGCGTCTTGCGGCACTTTCAAGAATGGCAAACGGAACACACAAGAAGATCGTGATCAATCCCAAGGATGCGGTTGTATTTTCATCACATCCCATACCGGGCAATGAAAAGGCCGTGACCAAGATCATAAACGAGATCTTTTTGAGGGGAGCGGATGTTATATTCCAGGATACCCATGTGTCCGGACATGCCTGCCAGGAAGAGATAAAGCTTATCTATTCGCTGACAAGACCCAAATATGCAATACCTGTACATGGAGAGTATAAGCATTTGAAGGCTCAGGCCAAGATCGCATCGACTCTTGGGTATGACAGTGAACATATCGTGATAGCACATAGCGGTGATGTGATAGAATTTGACCGGGAAAACGTATCGAAATCGGCCCAGGTGCAGTCCGGCTTCATATTTGTGGACGGCCTCGGCGTCGGTGATGTGGGAAATGTGGTACTGCGCGACAGGCAGAGACTTGCCGATGACGGAATAATGGTGCTTGTAATGGCAATGGATAGTGCGGAACGTGTGGTTTCGGGACCTGAGATCGTGACCAGAGGCTTTGTATATGTCAAGGAAGCAGACGAGCTTCTTGAAGACATCCATATGATAATAGATGATACGGTAGTGGATTATTATGAACGCTGCCAGAAGGACACCAGAGAGCATAACAAGTTAAAGAACAGCATAAAGGATGCCGTGGGTGAGTACATATGGAAAAAGACCAAGCGCAGGCCCATGGTGCTGCCGGTGATACTTGAGATAGGATAAGTGCAGCCGGTAACCTGTATTTATAGGAGGCTTTGAACGGAATGGTTGAGGTCGAAAACGAATTATTCAGTCTGGTGGAAGCGGTAAAGCATTCCGCAACCTTTAAGGAATATGACAGGTGGAGACGGATACTCAAGTCAGATCCTGAGCTTTTTGCAAAGGTGAACAGGTACCGTGCGGAGAATTACAGGCTTCAGTGTCTTGAAGATGACGGCACGCTTCAGGATAAGATAGAGAAATTTGCGGAAGATAACAGGGAACTTTCGGAGGAGCCGAGGGTGCATGCTTTTCTGGAAGCTGAGGTCGCACTCTGCAGGATGCTGCAGGAGATCACTCTCAGAGTAGTCAGGGGGATTGATTTTGAGTAATATCAGTACGAAAAAGATAGTCTGGATGATAGCAAAAACTGTTATTTCAGTTATTATTTTGATGCTGCTTTTTTCCCTGATATACGGTACTGCACAGAAGGCGTATGATTTTGGCTTCAGGATATTTGCAGAGGATCCTGTGGCACCGCCTCCGGGGCTTACGGTATCGGTGGCAGTAGTGGAAGGCAAATCCGTAATGGAAGTGGGTGAGATACTGCAGGAAAAAGGTCTCATCAGGGATGCAAGGCTCTTTTATCTGCAGGAACTCTTTTCGAATTATCACGGCAAGCTGCAGCCGGGGATATATGAACTCAGCAATTCAATGACTCCTGAAGAGATGATGGCGGTAATGGCGGCAAATGCACCGGACGAGATAGAGGGTGAGGAAGAAGTAACTGTCAGCGGAAACAGCGAGAGCTCTGAGCTGCTGGATGAAAATGCGGACACGGAGTATGTGGGAACGGAAGAAACCTCCGATGAGGAGATGGAAGAAACATTCGTGGACGAGGCTGCAGAGTAGGACTTCGATAGCTGTATTGCGGATAAATGTCTGATATAAAATGTCTGATAAAGAAAGATTTGAATCATATACTGAATCCCTTGCGTGCGGTATCAGTCCTGAACTGGAAAAGATCCGCACCCAGGCTGTAGAGGAACAGGTGCCTGTAATCCGTGACGGAACCAGGCAGCTGTTGTTTTTCCTTATAAGAGTACATAAGGTCAGGAAGATACTTGAGGTGGGTACCGGAACAGGATATTCAGCACTTGCCATGTGGGAAGCTTCTGACAGACAGGCTCATATAACTACTATAGAGAATTATGAAAAACGCATTATAAAGGCAAAGGAAAATTTTGCAAAGCTTAATGCGGAAGATTATATTGAATTTATTACAGATGATGCGGATGATGTTTTAGGAAAGATCAGCGGAAGCTTCGATATGGTATTCATGGATGCCGCAAAAGGACAGTACGGGCAGTGGCTTGGACATGCGGTCCGTCTTCTTAAGCCCGGCGGGATACTGGTTTCAGATAATGTGCTCCATGACATGGATGTTCTGGAGTCAAGGTATGCCGTGTGCAGGAGGGACCGTACCATTCATTCAAGGATGAGGGAATACATGTATGAGCTTACCCATAGGGATGACATGGAGACGCTTATACTTGACACCGGTGACGGAACCGCAGTTTCTGTCATGAAGAATGAAATGCAGCAGTAGAAAATCTGTGCGGAAAGGTGTCTGCAGAAAGAAAACGGAAATAATTCAGAGAAGATCAGGATGAAATCAGAAAAAATGAGTGGAAAGAATGACAAAGACAGTATAAAAAGACCGGAGCTGCTTATACCGGCAGGTTCTTTGGAGGTGCTTAAGGTTGCGGTAGACTATGGCGCTGATGCGGTATACATCGGTGGTGATGTTTTCAGCCTCAGGGCAAAGGCGAAGAATTTTTCTGCTGAAGATATGGCAGCGGGGATTGAATATGCTCATTCAAAAAATGTCAGAGTGCATGTTACGGCTAACATACTGGCGCATAATGGTGACATTGCCAATGCGGAAGATTATTTTAAGCAGTTAAAAGAGCTTAAGCCGGATGCACTTATCATTTCAGATCCCGGGATGTTTATGACTGCCAGGAGGGTATGCCCTGAAATAGACATACACATTTCAACCCAGGCTAACAATACGAATTATGAGACCTGCCGTTTCTGGTATGAGCAGGGCGCAAAGAGGATAGTGACGGCCAGGGAGCTTTCGCTTAAAGAGATAAAGGAAATGCGGGAAAAAATCCCGGCAGACCTTGAGCTGGAGAGTTTTATACATGGTGCCATGTGCATTTCCTATTCGGGGAGATGCCTGCTTTCCAATTATTTTACAGGCAGGGATGCCAACAAAGGTGCCTGCACCCACCCCTGCAGATGGAAATATGCCGTGGTGGAAGAAAGCCGGCCGGGCGAGTACCTGCCCATAGAGGAGAATGAGCGGGGGACGTTTATTTTCAATTCAAAAGACCTCTGTATGATCGAACACATTCCGGAGCTTCTGGATGCAGGAATAGACAGTTACAAGATAGAGGGGCGCATGAAGACCGCTTTGTACGTGGCAACTGTTGCGCGGACCTACCGCAGGGCTATCGACCGGTGCATGGAGAGCAGGGAAGGTTATCTTGCGGATATGGAATGGTACAAAAAAGAAATCGCCAGCTGTACATACAGGCAGTTTACTACCGGATTTTACTTCGGGCGTACCGATGAAAACAGCCAGATATATGACAGTAATACGTATATCAATGAATGCATATATCTGGGCAAGGTGGCTGAGAGCCGGATTGAGGCTGACGGCAGCAGAATATACAGGCTTGTCCAGAAGAATAAGTTTTCCGTGGGCGAAGAACTGGAAGTAATGAAAAAGGACGGAAGGGACATACATGTAAAGTGCGTTTCAATGTTTGATGGCGATATGAATCGGATAGATTCCTGTCCGCATCCTGAAATGACTGTGTGGTTCGGACTGGAAAAAACAGACGGGACAGCGCTTAATGAAACTGAGATTCCGGAGGAGGGTGAACTGATAAGATTGAGAAAAACACAAAATTAAATCAACATTCGATATAAAATAATATAAATTAAAAGAAAGTTCAATAAACTGAGGGGGTGTAGCCGGACCGCATATGCGGAGGAAAGGGGTAAAATGAGATTTCTTGCATCAATAGACGGAAATATAGTAAACGGAGACTGTGTAGACAGTATACAGATCGTGGCTGCAGGTAATTATGAGGGCAGCAGGTACCGTGTGGTAATTAATACCATGGCGGGAAAAGAGATAATATTCTCCGAAGAACGGACAAAGGAAGATGCTTTTATGCTTTCGGGTGGGATAATGAACATACTGATCTCAGGGCAGGAAGGCATAATCACAACGGATGAGATAAAAAGACGTCTTATGCAGTAGTAAATATGATGACTACATACTATGGCGTGTTATTTATTGGAAAATTCACTTAATTGCGGATTTTCTGATAAACAGGATTTTCGGAGCTGCAAAGAGCGGCGGAAAGGAAAAAAATGGGTGAGAGTATAGATATTGAAAGCCTGTTTGGTGAGAATGTCTTTACCATCAGGAAGATGAAGGAATACCTTCCGAAAAATGTCTATAAGGACGTGGAGAAGGTCATGAATGAGGGCGGAGAGCTTTCCAAAACATCGGCTGATGTGGTGGCAAAGGCCATGAAAGACTGGGCTGTTGAAAAGGGGGCGACACATTTCACCCACTGGTTCCAGCCGCTTACAGGCATAACGGCGGAAAAGCATGATTCTTTTATCACGGTTCCCGATGAGGAAGGCCGTGTGCTGCTTGAATTCTCAGGCAAAGAGCTGATAAAGGGTGAACCGGATGCTTCATCCTTCCCATCGGGCGGACTTAGAGCTACTTTTGAAGCGAGAGGCTATACAGCATGGGATATCACTTCCCCGGCATTCATAAAAGAGGATGCTACAGGCAAGATACTCTGCATTCCTACTGCATTCTGTTCATATACGGGCGAAGCCCTTGATAAAAAGACTCCGCTGCTCCGGTCTGAACAGGCACTTTCCGAACAGGCTGTGAGGATAGCAAGGCTTTTCGGGCACGATGATGTAAAGAAAGTCACATGCTCGGTAGGACTTGAACAGGAGTATTTCCTTGTGGACCGGAAAAAATATCTGGAGAGGGAAGATCTGATACTTACAGGCCGCACGCTGTATGGTGCAGCGGCGCCCAAGGGACAGGAACTTGACGACCACTATTTCGGCGCCATACCTGAAAGGGTAGGTTCCTTTATGAAGGATCTCAATGTGGAACTGTGGAAACTGGGTGTCACCGCCAAGACACAGCACAATGAGGCAGCACCTGCCCAGCATGAGCTGGCACCTATTTTTGAAAACGGAAATATCGCCATTGACCATAACCAGCTGGTGATGGAAACCATGAAGAAGGTGGCGGAGCGCCACGGACTTGCGTGTCTCCTGCATGAAAAGCCTTTTGCCGGAGTAAACGGCTCGGGAAAGCATGACAACTGGTCACTGGTAACCGATACGGGAATGAATCTGCTGGATCCTGGTCAGACTCCGAATGAGAATATCCAGTTCCTGCTGGTGCTTGCCTGCATGATCAAGGCAATCGATGTGCATGCCTGCCTTCTGAGACAGTCTGCGTCGGATGTGGGGAATGATCACAGGCTTGGGGCGGCAGAAGCACCGCCTGCCATAATATCGGTATTCCTGGGCGATCAGCTGGACGATGTGGTGGAGCAGCTGGTATCCACCGGTGAGGCAAGGAAATCAAAGCGGGGCGGCAAGCTCCGTACGGGAGTCTCTACACTGCCGGATCTTGAAAAGGATGCTACGGACCGTAACCGCACATCACCTTTTGCATTTACGGGAAATAAGTTTGAATTCAGGATGCTGGGATCCAGCGATTCCGCAGCAGAGCCCAATACCACGATAAATGCTATCGTAGCAGAGGCTTTCTGCGAGGCGGCAGACCGGCTGGAGAAGGCTGATGATTTCGATATGGCTGTACATGACCTGATAAAAGAGTACCTTACGGAACACAGAAGGGTTATTTTTAACGGTAACGGCTATTCACAGAGCTGGGTAAAGGAAGCTGAACGCAGAGGGCTGCCTAACCTTGAGACGATGGTGGATGCAGTAGACAGCCTGCTTAGCAAAGATTCTGTGAAAATGTATGAGAAATTTAAGATTTTCACGAAAGCGGAGCTGGAATCCAGGGCAGAGGTCCTGTATGACAAGTATTCAAAGACCGTCTGCATAGAGGCTCGCACCATGGCGGATATGGCAAGGAAACAGATCGTTCCGGCGGTCATGAAATATACGGGTGAGATCGCGGATAAGGCATTGCTGGTAGAAAAAGCCGGCGGAAGGGCTGATGTGCATAAGCAGCTTCTGGCTGATCTTACGTCGCTTTTGTGTGAAACACAGGATATGCTCGTAAAGCTGGAAAAGGATCTTGAAACGGCAAATGGCATAAAAGCCGCAAAGGAAAGGGCATTTTTCTATAAGGACAATGTCATGGCGGATATGGAGTCGCTTCGCGTACCTGCAGACAGGCTTGAGACTTTAGTGGATAAGAGTGTATGGCCTTTCCCGACCTACGGTGACCTGCTGTTCGAGGTATGACGATGGATTCTAAAGCTGTCATATTTGATATGGACGGTGTGATACTGGATACGGAGCGCATATATAACGGCGCCTGGGACCGTTTCGCTGTTGCAAACGGATTTGACAGGGATATGATACGTAAAATGGTGCTTGACTGTACCGGAACCAAGGAAGAATATACTATCCGACGTGTGACGGAGACGATAGGCAGTATCATGAGCTACGAGGAAAGTATTGCTATTGTCAGGCGTTACTTTGCGGAAGAGATCTCAAAAAACGGTCTTCCCAAGAAAATGTATGTCGACGAGATACTTTCGGCTCTTAAGGACAGCAAAGCTGTGCTGGGACTGGCGTCCTCCACAAAAGAAAAGATCGTCCGCAGGGAAATGGATGAAGTGGGTCTTACAGGATATTTTGATGTGATACTGGGCGGAGATAATGTAAAGTCCGGTAAGCCGGCTCCGGATATTTTTCTTACGTGTGCCGGACTTATGAAGTGCACACCCTCCGAATGTTTTGTTGTAGAAGATTCATATAACGGGATCAGGGCTGCACGGAATGCCGGAATGCATGCGATAATGGTTCCTGACCAGATGCCACCGAACGAAGAGATGGAATCCCTGGCAGAGGTAATATTGGATGACTTGAAGCAGGTGTCCGCTTATCTGGAGTCGGCATGGAATCAGGTGTGATGCAGCTGTAAAATGGAGATGCTGTTCTATACGGCTGTCCTATACTGAATAGCTTCTTGACAAATACAGTTAAAACCACTATAAAAGTACTGTAGTTTTTAGATAATTCATGCAGGAGGAAATTTTTACTATGAACAAAACAGAATTAGTTGCAGCTATAGCCGAGAAGTCCGGTCTTACAAAAAAGGATGCTGAGGCGGCTATGAATGCATTCACAGAGACAGTTGCTGCTGAGCTTAAAAAGGGTGAGAAGGTTCAGCTTGTCGGTTTCGGTACATTCGAGGTATCTGAGAGGGCAGCGCGTACAGGACGCAATCCCCGTACGGGCGAGACAATGGAAATCGCAGCTTCCAAGACACCTAAGTTCCATCCCGGTAAGGCATTTAAGGATGCTATTGGCTGAAAGCGGCATCATTTCGGCTGTGGTTTAGAGAATCGTTATCAAATCGCATAGTCGGTAAATTTGATTTTGAGCTGCGGAGCATTCGGACTCTAAAAGGAGCCGGGGCTCCGCAGTTTTTATAACAAGGGGGATGACCATGAGACTGGATAAGTATCTGAAAGTATCAAGACTTATAAAAAGGCGTACGGTAGCCAATGAGGCCTGTGATGCCGGCAGGGTAATGATCGGCGGCAAGGTTGCAAGAGCCTCGGCTGAAGTGAAGCCCGGTGATGAGATTACAATATCTTTTGGCAATAAGGAGACAAAGGTAAGAGTTCTTTCCGTTACGGATGCCGTAAGGAAGGAAGAAGCGGCAGAGATGTTTGAGTACATTTGATGCTGCTACAAGATATAGTGGTTTACATAAGTGGCGACCACTATTTTAATCAAAAAGTCCTTAAAAAGCCCGAAAAACCTTGACTTAACGGCATTTCGATAATATTATGACACTGTATATGATGTTGTATTTTTTGCTTTTTTACGAAAAATATTTGTTACATCTGACATAATATATGGGATATTTTGATAAAGGTGCGTTAGAGTAGTGGGTATTACTAAGGCTGCAGGAAAGAAAAAGAAGAAGAGCAAGGCGCTGTTCCTGAAAGAAAAAAATACGGGAGCAAAGTTTGTGAACTATGTTTTATTAATGTGCATAGCGCTTTTTCTCGGAATATTCTTTATGGTGATATCTTCACTGAGGCTGCAGAAGGCAGAGCTGGATGCAAAGCTTGATGATGTCAGGCTTGCGACAGATGCTGAGAGGGTGCGCACGGCGCAGCTTGATGAGCAGAAAGTATATACGCATACCAAGGAATTCATAGAGGAACAGGCAAGGGAGACCTATGGTCTTCTGTATGACGGAGAGATACTTTTTGTCTGCGGGGAAGAGTGAGAGTCGGAACAGGCTGCCTGCTCCTTCGCTTTTGGGATATTAATAGTGTAAGATTATGCAGCCATACGGCATAGCCGCATGGCTGTTTTGATGTTGCACCGCCTGTCGGATGCTGAAATCTATTTCACAGAAAAAACGGCATGATCAGGCAGCGGGTGTTATGGCAGGGGAAGTTTATGGCCGGACGGGATATAAGATTAAAAGTAAATGACTTTATCGAAGAAAACGGACTGATAGCAGATGGGAGTACCGTGATCGCGGCGGTTTCGGGCGGTGCGGATTCACTGTGTCTTTTATATGTGCTGCATGACATCATGACGTTCGGAAAGAAAATGGAGATACGGGCAGTACATGTTAACCACCATCTGCGGGCTGAAGCTGACATGGATGCAGACTATGTAAAAGCGTGTTGCGAGAGTCTGGGGGTGCCGGTATCTGTTTATGATGTAGACGTAAAAGCTCGGATGCAGCGTGACGGAGTGTCCTGTGAGGAAGCGGGACGGATGCTCAGGTATGAGGTGTTTGCGGCGGAGGCGGAAAAGTCAGGCGGGTCAAATGCGCTCATTGCTGTGGCACACACTATGAACGACCGGGCTGAAACCATGCTCATAAATATGTGGCGCGGAAGCGGTCTTAAAGGGCTGGCCGGCATTCCGGTCCGCAGGGGAAAGATCATCAGACCGCTGCTGTGCATAAGCCGGGAGGATACGGAAAGATATCTTGATGAATGCGGCATATCCTACTGTATTGACAAAACAAATGAAGAAGACGAATACACAAGGAACCGGATAAGGCATCATATACTTCCGAAAGCAGAGGCTGCGGTTAACGGGCAGGCAATACTGCACATGAATGAAACAGCTGAACAGATCATGAAGGCAGAGGCATTTATTGAAGCGGGAATAGAGACAGCTTATGCGGAATGCGTGAGGGAGGAAAGCAAAAATGCCATGCCGGAGGAAGATGGCGCATTGCAGCCTTTTGAAAAGGCAGGGAAAAAGGATCCCTGCGTGCTGTACATAGAAAAAACCAGCTTTCTTTCACTTCATGAATATATGCAGGAGCGGCTGCTGCTTAAGTGTATGGAAAGAGTCTGCGGAAAGGCAAAGGATATATCTGCCGTCCATGTGAAAGCATTAAAGGGGCTTTTTTCAAAAGGCCGGGGAAAGCGCCTGGACCTGCCGTATTTCATTACGGCAGTACGCAGAGACTGTTATGTGGTAATGTATCTTCAGCCGGACAAATTCATAGGAAAAAACAAGCCCGAAGCTAAAAAACATCATTAAAATATGTGCCGTGGATGGCAGAAGCCACTGAATTATGGTAGAATAAAAACTCACGGTTTGTCTGCCGTAGATGGCATTAGGGCATGGCCGGTAATTGATGATCTGTGCGGTAACGGTATGAGTCGGAGGTGATTGCATGGTAAAAGACGAGATATCTGTTCTGATAACGGAAGAAGAGATAGAGAAGCGGATAAGAGAAATGGGTGAGGAGATCAGCAAGGCCTATGAGGGCAGGGAAATACACCTTATCAGTATCTTAAAGGGCGGCGTGTTCTTCACATGTGAGCTGGCTAAGCGGATAACAGTTCCGGTGTCAGTGGACTTTATGTCCGTATCAAGCTACGGCAGTTCCAAAGTGTCAAGCGGTGTAGTGAAGATCATAAAGGATCTTGATGAAACCATAGAGGGTAAGGATGTGCTGGTGGTCGAGGATATAATCGATACGGGTACCACGCTGAGCTACCTGATGGAAATGCTTGCCCAGAGGAGGCCGGCAAGCCTTGCGCTCTGTACGCTTATGGATAAGCCTGAACGCAGGATCCACGAAGTAAAGGTAGACTATACAGGGTTCGAAGTACCCGATAAATTCATAGTGGGTTATGGTCTTGATTATGCCCAGCATTACAGAAATCTTCCATACATAGGAGTGATAGAAAATTGAAAAATAAGTCAGGTTTATTAGTATATTTTATATTTGTGCTTCTGCTGGTGGGTGCTGCGCTTTGGATAAGTACCAGTGCAAAACCGCAGTCAGTCTATACCATGGATGAGTTCAAGGCCGCAGTTAAGGATGGAAATGTAGTCTCGCTTACCATTGTCCAGAACAGGGAAGTTCCTACCGGTGTTGTGACAGTAGCATTCAATGATCACAGCAGCAACCGCTTCAATGTATCGGATGTGAATGATGTCGAGAAATACGCAGAGAAAAATGAAATTCCTTATCTTGTAAAGGATGTTCCGAAGGAAAGCTGGTTCGTTAAGTATGTGCTGCCTGCACTCATAGTTGTTGTTGCCATAGTATTTATCTATGCTATGATGAACGGTGCAGCGGCAGGAGGCGGAACCGGGGCACGCATGATGAATTTTGGCAAGAGCCGCGCACAGCTTATCACGGATTCAAAGATCACTTTCAAGGATGTTGCAGGTCTTATGGAGGAAAAGGAAGACCTGGATGAAATCGTGGATTTTCTGAGGGATCCTGATAAATACAATAAGCTGGGGGCACGTATACCTAAAGGTGTACTTTTAGAGGGACGTCCCGGTACCGGTAAGACCCTTCTTGCCAAAGCAATTGCCGGTGAGGCGCAGGTGCCTTTTTACTCCATATCCGGTTCTGATTTTGTGGAAATGTTCGTGGGTGTGGGTGCATCCCGCGTAAGGGATCTTTTTAGTGAGGCTAAGAAGAATGCGCCCAGTATAATATTCATAGATGAAATAGATGCTGTGGCAAGACGCAGAGGCACCGGCATGGGCGGAGGTCATGATGAAAGGGAACAGACTCTGAACCAGATGCTGGTGGAAATGGATGGTTTCGGGATCAATGAGGGCATAATCGTGCTGGCTGCAACCAACCGTGTTGATATCCTTGATCCTGCGATAATGCGTCCGGGACGTTTTGACAGGAAGATCACAGTATCGGCACCTGATGTGCGGGGAAGAGAGGAAATCCTTAAGGTTCATGGTGCCAATAAGCCGCTGGGATCGGATGTGAGTTATGAGGAGATCGCCAGGACTACAGCAGGATTTACCGGAGCTGATCTGGAAAACCTCCTTAATGAGGCAGCCATCCGTGCGGCAAAGGAAAAGAGAGAATTCATTACGGATGAGGATATAAAGAAGTCTTTCATAAAGGTAGGGATCGGAACCGAGCGGAAAAGCCGTCTTGTTTCCGATAAGGAAAAGAAGATCACGGCTTATCATGAAACTGGCCATGCAATCCTTTTCCACGTGCTGCCCCTGGTGGGACCTGTATATACCGTCTCGATTATTCCTACGGGTGCAGGAGCAGCAGGCTATACCATGCCTCTGCCTGACAGGGATGATATGTTTGCCACAAAGGCTGAGATAGAGCAGGATATAATGGTTACCTTAGGCGGACGTATAGCTGAGGAGCTTATCTTCGGGGATGTGACGACAGGCGCGTCCAATGATATCAAGAAAGCTACAAAAGCAGCAAGAAATATGGTAGTAAGATACGGTATGTCCGAGCTTGGCATGATAAATTATGAAGAGGGCGATGAAGATGAAGTGTTCATCGGAAGGGATCTGGCGCATACAAGGAGTTTCAGTGATACTAAGGCTGCCGAGATCGATGCCCAGGTCAAGATGATAATAGACAGGTGTTATGCAGAGGCCAGAAAGATACTTGAAGAGCATATGGATGTGCTTCATGCAGGAGCTGAGCTTCTTGTAGAGAAGGAGCGCATCAACAGAGAGGAATTTGAGGCTCTTTTTGAAGAATAATGCAAAGTTGCACAAAAACTTCTGCGAAATTTACTAAATTTTGTTCAATTTTGGAATAGCTTGAATATAGCTGTTTTGGTATTATACTGAATGTAACCCCCAATACATTTATAGTTTTTGCTATAACCCCATAAGAAAGAAATACCTTCTCTGAAAATGACAGAACCTTTAAGGCCTGTCATTTTTACTTGTTACGATACAAGGAATCAAAATACAGCCGGCTGCCATGCTTGCATGGAAAGCCGGCTGTATTTGGATTCCGTACGAACATGAGCAAGAAGCGAGACGCACCCATACGGGTGCTATACCGCGGATTGCGAATGTTCGCCGGATTGCGGGAGCTGCGAAGCAGCGGAGCAATCCGGGTATCGTACTTTCTTTATTATCTCCCCTCACATTTTTATTATGTACAAATACCCCTTTAATCTGTATAATATGTATTCAGATGCTTTGTGTTCAAAGCGTGATTTGTTGTTCATTGATAAATCATTTTAAATCTAATAAGGAGGTCCAATATATGATTTATTCAACAGAAGTAAAGGCAATGTGTCCGGTTCACCAGGGCGTTCACCACGGTGCAGCTCCCATACCGGAAGAGGCAAAATGGGTTAAGGCCAAGAAGGTAGAGGATATCTCCGGCTATACTCATGGTATCGGCTGGTGTGCTCCTCAGCAGGGCTGCTGCAAGCTTTCCTTAAATGTTAAGGACGGCATCATCCAGGAGGCTCTGGTTGAGACTATCGGCTGCTCAGGCATGACACATTCCGCAGCTATGGCAAGTGAGATCCTTCCCGGTCTTACAGTACTTGAGGCTCTTAATACAGACCTTGTATGTGATGCCATCAACACTGCTATGAGAGAACTTTTCCTTCAGATCGTTTACGGTCGTACCCAGAGTGCATTCTCTGAGGATGGACTTCAGATCGGTGCAGGTCTTGAGGATCTTGGTAAGGGTGCACGTTCAATGGTAGGTACTACTTACGGTACTCTTGAGAAGGGACCCAGATATCTGGAACTTACAGATGGTTATATCACACATCTGGCTCTGGACGAGGATGACGAGATCATCGGTTACAAATATATCAACTTCGGCAAGATGATGGATTTCATCAAGGCCGGTGAAGATGTTGTCAAGGCAGTCGAGAAGGCTTCCGGACAGTATGGACGTGTGGCAGATGCGGTCAGACTTATCGACCCTCGTAAAGAGTGATTAAGGAGGATAATACACAATGGCAAAATTTGAATCATATGAGAGAAGAGAAAAGCAGATCCTTGCTAAGCTTAATGAGTACGGGATCAGCTCTATTGATGAAGCTGAGCAGATTACAAAGGATGCAGGATTGGATGTTTATCACCTTATCGAGGGTATCCAGCCTATCTGTTTCGAGAATGCAAAGTGGGCTTATACTGTAGGTGCTGCTATAGCTATCAAGAAAGGCTGCCGCAAGGCTGCTGATGCTGCAGCTGCTATCGGTGAAGGCCTTCAGTCTTTCTGTATCCCCGGATCTGTTGCAGATACACGTAAGGTTGGTCTTGGTCATGGTAACCTGGGCAAGATGCTCCTTGAGGAAGACACAGAGTGTTTCGCATTCTTAGCCGGTCACGAGTCATTCGCAGCTGCTGAGGGTGCTATCGGTATCGCAGAGAAGGCTAACAAGGTTCGTAAAAAGCCGCTCCGCGTTATCCTTAACGGACTCGGAAAGGACGCTGCTCAGATCATTTCCCGTATCAACGGCTTTACCTATATCGAGACTGAGTATGATCCTTATACCAACACTGTAAAGGAAGTTTTCAGAAAGTGCTATTCCAAGGATCCTGAGTCACCTCGTGCAAAGGTTAACTGCTACGGCGCTAACGATGTATGCGAAGGTGTTGCAATCATGTGGAAAGAAAACGTTGATGTTTCCATCACCGGTAACTCAACCAATCCTACCCGTTTCCAGCATCCCGTTGCAGGTACCTACAAGAAGGAGCGTCTTGAGGCAGGCAAGAAGTATTTCTCAGTTGCTTCCGGCGGCGGTACAGGACGTACACTGCATCCCGATAACATGGCAGCAGGTCCTGCTTCCTACGGTATGACAGATACTATGGGACGTATGCACTCAGATGCTCAGTTCGCAGGCTCTTCTTCAGTTCCTGCACACGTTGAGATGATGGGTCTGATCGGAGCTGGTAACAACCCCATGGTTGGTATGACTGTTTCTACCGCAGTTTCCATCGAAGAGGCTGCAAAGGCAGGAAAGTTCTGATAATATACTGACGTAGTTTCAGAGAAGATTTTGTGAAATGGCGTTTACCTTTGAAGAAAGGCAGGCGCCATTTTTATTTGGAAAAAAAAGGCTTTTGTGATAAAATGATTCGGGTGAATTGAGACGATGGTTAGTTTAATACACCGTAAAAGGAGGTATCTTTATGGCTCTGCCAAAGGATCCGAATATGCTGCTCAGCTATATAAATATGAACCTGCGGGATAAGTACCCGGATCTTGATGAACTGTGTGCGGCGGAATGCTGCGAGCGGCACCGGATAGAGGAAGCGCTGTCAGCTGCGGGCTTTGTTTACGATGAAAATCTTAAAAGGTTTGTAAACAGACAGTAGGCATTGGGCGGTGCGTGGATATTGTTAATTTAAGTAAATGATCATATAACATCACAAGCCCTGGATACAGGGAAGAAAGGAAACAAAATGAAACAGAGACCTGTAGTTTTAATGGTACTTGACGGCTTCGGACTTTCCGATGAGCATGAGGCTAATGCGGTATATATGGCAAAAACGCCTGTTATCGACAAGCTCATGGCAGAGTGTCCTTTTCAGAAAGGATATGCTTCCGGACTGGCAGTAGGACTTCCTGACGGACAGATGGGAAATTCTGAGGTAGGACATATGAATATCGGATCCGGAAGGATCATATACCAGGATCTTACGCTTATCACAAAGTACATCGAGGATGGCGTTTTCTTCAAGAATGAAGACCTTCTTCGCGCAATAAATAACTGTAAGGAAAAGAATTCCGATCTTCATATCTGGGGACTTTTATCTGATGGTGGGGTTCACTCACATAATACACATCTTTATGCACTGCTTGAGCTCTGCAAGAAGGAAAATTTCGAGAGAGTTTTCATTCATCCTTTCTTTGACGGCCGTGATACGCCCCCTGCATCAGGAAAGGATTATCTGCAGGCGCTTGTAGATAAGACTAAGGAAATCGGTGTTGGTAAAGTAGCTTCACTTTCCGGACGTTACTATGCAATGGACAGGGATAACAACTGGGACCGTATCCAGCTTGCTTATGATTCACTTGTACTTGGAGAGGGCGAAAAAGCTACCGATCCTGTGGCTGCAATGCAGGCATCTTACGATAAGGATATAACAGACGAATTTGTTATTCCTACAGTTATTACTGACGAGAGCGGCAAGCCCTTAAGCGTTGTAAAGCCTGATGATTCTGTGATCTTCTTCAATTTCCGCCCTGACCGTGCAAGAGAGATCACCAAGGCGTTCTGCTTTACTGATGAGGATATAGCAGCTCAGCCCGGTGAGGCTTCCGATACAAAGTGCATAAAGCATCTTAAGAGGGCAAACGGATATATGCCGCTTACCTATGTATGCTTCAAGGATTATGACGAGACGATTCCCAACAAGTATGTTGCTTTCAAGAAAGAGGAGATCGTTAATACTTTCGGTGAGTATCTTGCAAAGAACGGCTTGAAGCAGCTCCGTATTGCAGAGACTGAAAAATATGCGCATGTAACATTCTTCTTTAACGGAGGAATCGAGGAGCCCAATGAGGGTGAGACCAGGACACTGGTGCCTTCTCCTGCAGTTGCTACGTATGACCTGCAGCCTGAGATGAGCGCACCTGAAGTAAGCGAGAAGCTTGATGCTGCCATTACATCGGGAGATTTTGATGTGATAGTCATCAACTTTGCAAATCCTGATATGGTCGGCCATACGGGTGTACTGGAAGCTGCCATCAAGGCTGTTGAAAGGGTAGACGCCTGCGTAGGCGGCGCTGTAGAGGCTGTTAAGAAGATGAATGGCGTGCTGTTCCTCTGCGCTGACCACGGAAATGCAGAGCAGATGGTCAATAAGGAGACCGGTCAGCCGCATACCGCACATACTACCAATCCTGTACCTTTCATCCTTTACAATTACGATCCTGCATATACGCTTCGTGAAGGCGGCAGACTGTGTGATATCGTGCCTACGCTGCTTGAGGTAATGGGACTGCCTCAGCCGGCTGAGATGACAGGACAGTCACTTCTTGTAAAGAAAGCATAAATGTAAAATGGTTCGACCGTCAGTGGTATGTGAAGTACCGCTGACGGTCGTTTAGGAATTAAAAGGCAGCCGCCAGCGGCGGAAAGGGGAAATATGGAAGAAAAAGATCTGCAGGGATACAAATGTCCGAATTGCGGTGCACCGCTTATCTATAAGGGCGATGTCCAGAAGATGGTCTGTGAGTATTGTGACAGTACCTTTGAGATGTCAGAGTTTTCGGAAGATACCAGACATAAGGACGCTCCTACGGACTGGTCTACCGTGGATAATGGTACAATAGAATCCGAAGGAATGTCTGAATATATCTGTGAATCGTGCGGCGCAGCTCTTATCACGCAGGAAACAACCGGTGCTACGGAGTGTCCGTACTGCGGTAATCCCATAGTCGTATCTTCAACCTTCTCGGGAATGAATCTGCCTGATGCAGTGCTTCCCTTCAAGGTGGATAAGAAATCCGCCACCGATGCGCTTAAGAATTTCTATAAGGGCAAAAAACTTCTTCCGAATGGATTTGTAGATTCGAACCATATCGATAATATCAGCGGTCTGTATGTTCCTTTCTGGCTGTTTGACTGCAAGGCAAACGGCAGCGGCTTCTATAATGCCACTATAGAGAAAGATAAAGGCGACCAGAAGGAAATAAAAGAATATAAGGTAATGCGAAGCGCGAGCATGCGCTTCGAAAACGTTCCTGCAGACGGCTCAAAGGAAATGAAGGATGAATATATGGATTCCATAGAACCCTTTGATTTCAAGGAACTGACAGATTACAATCCGGCATATCTTTCAGGATATGTTGCAAACAAGTATGATGAAAATCAGGATGCAGTAAAAGACAGAGTGGATTCCCGAATGCGTGATACTGTTCGCAGTGAGCTCAGAAGTACCGTGAACGGATATACCAGCGTATCCGAACAGTCCTGCAACGTGGATTTCGAGGATGCTGTCATAAGGTACTGTATGCTCCCTGTATGGATGCTTTCTACCAGATATAAGGGTGAGGTTTACAGTTTCGCCATGAACGGACAGACCGGAAAGGTCACCGGCGATCTGCCAATCGACAACGGTAAGAAAGTCGGAATGTTTGTCACAACATCGATCATATCATTTGTTATAATGGCTATCCTTTATGCAATCGGTATGGCTCTTTTGGGAATTGAGCTTAGTATGATAACGGTAGCTGTAGCCATATTTGTAGCTCTTCTTATAGGTGGACTTGTGACCGGTGCGGAGGTCCATAAGATGACAGCACATAAGGGAACCTCCGCAGCAGCGTATCTTGTAAAGGATTCCTTCAAGCTGACCGGTAAAAACGACAGGCTTGTAAAGACAAGGTATGTAAAAAAGAATAACGGCTCGAACTGATCGGTTAGAACCGGAAAATGCGACGGTCTCTCACAGAGCCTGCGAGTATCATAAAGTATCGTTACTATTCACAGCTGATTTAGACAAAAGGTAAAGCCACGGCGGGAGTCGTGGCTTTCTGCATCCGAATCAGGCGAAGTCTACACTTCG